>Ga0255782_10001812_pt1 | contig 17912 bp, 8 predicted proteins | sample 101ome_26_FD_179980 | JGI IMG/M metagenome (GOLD analysis project Ga0255782, IMG submission 179980) | Coastal salt marsh microbial communities from the Groves Creek Marsh, Skidaway Island, Georgia - 101408AT metaG (version 2) | ecosystem: Environmental > Aquatic > Marine > Intertidal zone > Salt...
TGGACTTTTGTTATACCAATAACATCATTTTCTTCAATATCATGAGGAATTTTAGGAAGACTTACTAGAAAATGATCTTTCTTTTCTTCAGATGTCCATATTTTTTCAATTTTTGTTGGATATATACTATATCTATAAACTCCCCAGTCATCATCATTAGTATTTCCTACCCATACATAATCATCTTGTTTAATATCTGCAGTATTCAAATCTACCAATTGTGTATATCTAAACAAAGTATAATCTACATCTTTTACATACACATATCCTGAATTCTTAGTAAATGTATCTATTACACATTTTGTAGGAAACGGTTTGTGATTATACTTTTGTGGTTTTAGATAAGTTTCATGTGACTGAATTCTATAAATTAAATCAGTTTCTTTTCCGCTAGCGTTGTCTGTTAATAAAACAGGCTGTGGGACTAACCTAAACTTTGTTTCATCTAATATATATTCTACTTCGTCAAACCCAGCTACTGCTCCATACTGCCCATTCTTTATAGCCCATTCTTCATAAAACTCTAAGCTGTCAGTATCTGTTCCTGATAAAACATCAAATAACTTTGTTAGTGAATTACGAGTTCCTTTCTCTTGTAGCATTCCTTGGTAAAACTTATACTGGCTAACTTCATTATTAATAATGTTTTGTAAATATTTTCTTTTTTGGTAACCAATTAGATGCTGTGCCATTCTTTGCTGCTCAGTATCTAAGTTATCACTATCTAAATCATAAAAATCGCCAAATTGCTCTACTCTATAATCAAAGTTGGCATATAGTTTAGGTTCAGGCTTATCAGCCAACCTTGTCCAATCTTCTGATTTGAATGATGTTGATCCTACAATCTTTGTATTAGCTGAATAGTAAAACTCTTTGTATTTTACCATATCACCTACAGCATAATCTTGCCACTCTTTCCAATCTGTTACACGAGCTGCATCATAAATAAATCCAGGTATGTTTAGAGAACCGTTCCAGCCATCTGTGCGGTAACCTAATACTTTGATACGCTCTTGCCTATATCCTGCTGGCATATCATAAATAACATCATTAAAAATAGTCTTATTGTCAATAAGAACAACATGCTCTTTTAGCACTATTGGAATCCTTACAGCGTATATTCCTGAACGAGTGTTAGATGTTCTCATTGTAAAGACATTATCTCTATCTCTTAATATTTTTAGGTATTTGTTTTTTAGTGGCGTTCCATCAGCCCTCAATACTGAGTAACCTGATGAGGTATCAAATACATTTGACACTGTAGAAAAGTTATTCTTAAACTTTATCATCTCAGCGCCTGGACTTAATGTAATAAGTGCCCCAGCATCCCAACTTTGGGTTACCCAAAACAAATATTGTTTAGCAGCATATAGCCAATCTGAAAGCTCATAAGCACTATCATTGAATACTGAAAACTCAAACCCAATATTTTTTAGATACTCGCCGTAACCTAATAAAAAATCTACAACATCTTGATGTGAAGTTAATAAACTACCATAATCTAAGTGAGATATTTGATATTCGTATGTCTTTCTTATTTGAGCATCAACTCCACCGATAGTTGGAAGTACTGGCAACTTATGAAATTTATCTACATCAAATTCTGCAGTTGATCTATGCGTTACTCCGCATCTCCAATAGTTACTATCAAACTTTACAATAGTATCTATTGAATATATTTTGCCTTCACCCCAATAAAGATATGGAACTGTTATTCCGCCAACATTTATCCAAGTATCTGAATCTCTTTTATTTGGCTTATGATATGAGAATGATGGATTTTGTGTATCATATCCTCTTACATAAAATCCTTCTGGTTGCTTCTCAATAATAACACCGCTATACATAAACTCTTGGACTGGATAACTTGATCCTAAAGAAACTGTATAGTTTTCTGATGGTATAAAAATATTACCTTCATTGAGTGGTGATCTACTATCTAATATAAGTTTGAACTTTGATTTATCTGTATAACCTCCTATTTTAAATGATAACTGATTTGTAATACGAGATAAATCTGATTTATATTTGTCATATTGAGCTTGTGTCAATACTGATCTATATTCTACAATATAATTAATCAAACCGCTAGTAATAACATTCGATGGACTATTTACAGATGATGGAAATGCTATTTTAGACAATTGTAATGGTTGCTGTATTTCAGAATAAACAATTTGATCGGCATTATTTCTTATTTGTCTAATTCTATCATATGCGGTAGCAAAAGTTTTTAATGGACGATTTAGAATACAAGCCTTTAGCAAACTAAATGGATATTCACTACTACGCTTCCAAGCAGATTCAACTGGTCCACCATCACCAAATACAAATGATGAGTCGATGTCATCATATTCATATGACTTAATAAGATTTGAACTTGACGGGCTCAATAACACACCGTGTGCATCAACTGGTAAATTTTTTCGTAGCCCTGGGCGAACAAATCGTTTATCAATCTTAAATCTTGGTTGGCGTATAATACCCTTCTCAATATCTTCCCACATTAAGAAGTTATTACTTGTATATGGTGCTTCGCCATACTGCTCTGCCCACCATTTAGGCTTGACTGTAAAGCCTAACATCTCCCAAGGATGTGTATGAGGACGATCTGTGTCAAATGCATACCTAAATGCTTCTCTCCACCATCCTGATAATTTTTCCCCATTCAAAAATCTTGTGTTATGATAGTTAAATGTAAAAGTATTTTCTTTGTCATAGTAAATATGATCTGTATATGTTCTATTAATAAGTTTTGCCCAAGACAAAAACTCACCTATCATTGCAGTATCGACATCTTTCTTTGGGATTCCTGTTTTTCGATAAAGCCCTTCGCGAATTCCGTGTATATCAAATAACTTTGGGTTATAATTTATTTTTAGATTATTATAGATTCGTTTTTCTAATTCTAATATTAACTCATCTCTATAATCTTTGAATGCTGCTACAATGCTACCATCGTGCCCTTGTATTACTGCTTGCCCTTCAGTCCATTCCTCATAACCGTTATGATCCTGTGCTGCTATGTGTTGATCTGACTTTGGCATGAAGAAAGTAGTCTGCATACCGCCAAATCTATGAACTGTAAATTCTCCATTACCACCCAATTCTGTATCTTTTAGCTTTACATCATCAATTGCTGTATAAAGAGGGTAAAACCAGCCAACTTTATCATCGCCAGGATATCCTGGTGCTGCTTTAGCATATACTTTAAATGGTCCAGTAATATCAAAATAAGGCACAACTTGAACAGTATCATCTATGTAAAACTGCGGTTCATATTTTGGATATAATCCTAACTTAGTTGGCGTAGGTGGTACATAACATCCTACAGTATTTTGATATTCATAAATCTCTATAATATCTCTTGATTTCTTTTTAGCAAATACCCTTACAAACCCTTCATCATTGAATTCATAATCTCTTTTATAAATTAGTTGTTTACCATTCAAATATATTTGAACTGCTTTATAACTTGGTATTTCTAAATCGTATATCTCACTAAGTGCAAAATATTCTTGATCTTCATCAAAAATTTCTTCTGTATTAACAATACTACCTGTAATAGGAATCATATCGCTAAAATAAAATGGCATATTATCCGTTTTGTCTCGGACAATCTCTTCCATTATTTTATCAACGTGTTGTTTTATAGGTCCATCATAACCTAAATTTTCAGATGTCTCTAAAAACAATCGCTTAAACTTAGCATACTCTTTACTAGCAAAATGAATTGATTCTAAAACATTAGAATCAGTATCCATCAAATGGTAAGCCGCTATATTGAATGGTGCGGAGTGTTTTAGGAATTTTCTTCCATAATGCGATGTTGGTCCTAAATCTCTTAAATTAGAGTTACCAGGAAAGTTGCCAAGAAATCTATCATCTTCCTCAGCAATTGTTACAACATGATCTATAACTTCGCCTAATGTAAATTCTTTTATATTTTCATTCTTTGGGTTACGCTCTAAACTATATGGAATCTCATAATACCCATTTTCATTTTTAGGCTTATTACTTCTTGTTTTTAGTTGAACAACATCGCCGTCTTTTAGTTGTTTCAAAAATCTAACATAAGGATTTCCATTAACATTAGTAATAGTTGTAAAATCAGTTTCAAATACTTGTAGCTTATTATTCAAATATACTCTTAGCCAAGCATCATTTACAAATGACAAGTCATCATATACATCTATAGGAAAATCTGTCCCTAATCCCGTAGCAATAAATTGTCTTATAACATTTTGATTAGCATCTTTGCTAGCTTTTACCCAACCGTTGTGTATATGATAAGTTTCTCTATCAACATATTTTCTTAGAAATGCTGTTTCTGTTTTTTGTAACGAAAACTGATTATCTCGAGTATGAATAAACTCTTCATTTACTAAATCAAAGGAAAACAGTATATCACCTGAGTTAGATATATTTTGATATGATAAAGGAAACCCTAACTCATTATCATCAGTACCTGTTCCAACTTTATACGAAAATATTTTATTACCTTGAAACTGTGAGTCTTTAAAGTGTATTGGATCTACATAAGATATATCATCATAACTGTATAAAGCAAACAGCGGTGGTTGATTTACATCTTTTTTAGCTTGTCCTTCTTTCCAAGCAATTCCATCATAATAGTAAAACTTTCCTTTCTCTGTTTTACCTTTAGTTATTAATACAGTCTCATTTAACAATGGATCTGTATCAGATTCTTCAAGAAGTGTAATTTGCCTAGAGTTATTGACTACAATAAACTTAACTTTGAATATTTTATTCCTTACTAGCTTATCTGTATCCGCTATAAACAATATCCGCATACCATCGGTTACATCAGTCTCATCAATATTATAACCAACGCTGCCTTCAATTGTCGAAAACGCATCTTTAGTATAAGTATCAACTAAATCTACTGGCTTTTTATTATATGTTCCAAACTTGTGCAAATGTAACCCTGCATCAAACTCAATAATTGGACGCCTAGCTCGCAAGTTTTGATCTACTGTAGGATATAATCCATTAAGTTCTAACGACTTTTCAATAACATCAATATGGAACCATCGGTTATGCTTACTCCAAGCATTACCATCTTTACTTCCTCTATTGATTACAATATAATCTTTTTTACGAGGATATCCCATTGCTTCACTAAAAGGAAAATAATCAAATGGCACATCGTCAAACTCAACTTCAAAATTATCAACAAACAAGCTATTAAGCTCTAAATCATCTCTGTTTATTAGTTCAATTCGTTCGCCTACTCCTTCTACATACCATTCGCCTTCGCCATACTTTGTTGGAAACACATCTCCAGCAAACTCTAACTTCATTCCATTTGATAAATTCCAACCGCCAGTTGTTTTATAATCTTTTTTGCCAATAATTTCTTTCTCTACATCAATCTCAGTAGCTTCTATAATGTCTTGTATTTTTATCATACCAGAAACATTAGCATCGTCTTTAGAAATATAATACAGCACATCTGGTGCAGTTTCGGGCACCTTAAATTCTATAACGCCGTTTTCAACAAACACTATATTTGGATTTTCATTTCCATTTTCGTCATAAAATGTCATTCCGTTTCGATATAGCAACGAAGCGTTTTCTTGTTCTTCTTCTGTAAAGGATCCTTCTCGAGGTGGAATAAGCCAACCGCCAGCATCATATCGCTCTACATCTTGATCGTAATATAAGTAATCATAAACGCCTGGTCGACGCTCGCCTTCAAACGCCTCAATAAGTGTAGCCTTACCTGGAACAAAACTTATTCTAGTTACAAAAGCTATTGGAAAATTTGGTACATCTATTTCAAATCTATATGTTTGCCCTCTATAAAGTGTAAAAGTAGGATTAGTAGTAAAGCCATTAGGTGTAAAAACATAAGCAGAATTTTCATCTTCTTCTTTTATTTTTATATCATAGGTACTTTCAATCTCTTTTGTTTGTCCAACTACTGTAACAAGCTCAGGACCTAATGGCATCCAATAATACTCTCTAAAGTTAATAAACTTATCCCAATCAATTTGCGGACTCCAAGTATAATACTCTTGTTCATTCAACTTACTATGATCAGATATATTTCCTTTTAGAATATCAATGGTGTTAATATAATCATTATAGTCAGAATAGAAATCAACATTACCAACTCCATCTTTAATAACAGTTACTGGTTCAAATTGGTAATTCTCTCTATTTGCTGTTACATCAGCAATATAAGAATCATCACTTTTATATGCTTTGGCATTTTTTCTACCATAATATCCGTTTAACTTTTCCACTTTGCCAGGCGTTAACATCTGGTCCAAAGTAGCATTTAAAAACTTTTTATTAAAGTCTGTTCTAAAAAATCTTGGTAAGTGATTTGAAGATTCTCTTCTATAACTACCATCACCGCCTGGTAGTGACGGTTCGTTTTGCTCGTTATCTAATGCCATTAAAAATTAACCTTTATGAACTTTGAATTCCTACATTAGTGTATAATGTATTTGTAATAACCCTACCGTTAGCCTTAATTCGCTCTGCAGTAATAGCGTCAATAATATCTAAATCATCTACAGTAGCACCACTAATAAAAATCTCATTGACTTCGCAACTAATTTCTTGTAAACTACCATATGTCTGATCTGATTGCACTGGAACTACTAAAAATGTCACAACATCAGGTGCTAGCTGATTTATAACATAAGCACTTAGCTCTGAGAAATAAAATGTTTCACCAAATTCCCAATTCTCTAAACTAAAATATTGATTGATTCTATTAATAATGCGAGACTTAATATCGTTATCGTTTAGCACTAAGTCTGGATTTTTAACAATTTTAAATCTTGCTTGTAATCTTACATCTGCTTTTGATCCAAATAATACTCTATATTTTGCTGGATGATAAACTATTTCATCTGTTAATGATTTCATATTTGCTAATTCTTGTCCATAGCTAATATAAAGCTGATCAGATGACTGAGGAAGCGGTTGTCTATCTACTTCTCCAATAAGCCACTGTCTAAAATACAAATCATATGTTCTAGTTAATACATAAGTATCAATAATATTGCTAGCACTTGGGTCTATTCTCATAGAATCATCTGCTGCATGCACATAATGAAACTTTAGCTTATCTCTGCCTCTAAATGCTCTATAATCTGGCGTTACAATTAACTTTCGTAATTTAGAATTATACTTTTCAAATCTATCTTCATCAACAAAATAAATCAATTGTCCTTCAGTTAAGGTGCTTGTTATAATTCGTTCTTGTTTGTTTTGATATACAATAACGCCTAACTCTTTTTGAGGTATATACTCAAATGTCTCAACACCGTTTATAGATACACTTCTTTCTTGAAATATCCAAGTGTCTAACGGAAATTCTGTTTCAGGCACCAAATCATTAAAAATGTTTGGATTATCTACAACTCCATCATCGTCAGAATCAAAAAACGATAGTTCTATTTTTTTACTATTAATATATCCTGTAGCATCTCTATATTCTTCAGAAATTGCCCAGTGAAAATCTACTGTAAAATTTTCAGTGCTTTTAAATTTGTTATTATTACTCAAAACAGTTATTTTATCTCTAACTATTTTTCCAGTTTGGCTGTTATATACTTTATCGCTACTATCAAAGTAAAACTTTATCTCTTTATGACTCTCAAAAAGGTATCTTGCTTGGCGATATTCCATTGTATAAAGCTCTCTATTAGTTGTAAACTTTATCAACCAGCTAGCATCTAACTTTTGGCGTGAAGTATCGCCTTCTTTTCCAAGACTAAATGGATTTACTACATCCATATCATCTTCTAACACCAATGCCCATCGTTGATTAAGGTTATCATATCGCAAAGCAAATGCTTTATAAGCAAATAACTGATCGATGATTTGTATTTTCAAATCATCATTGATAATTTTTGATACATATGGACGAATCTCAGACACCAACGCACCTGAAGGAATAAAATCATTTATAACAACAGGACCTGAGCCATCATCAAAAAGATCGGTGCCTTCTTCATGCACATAAATTGCTTTTACCCATTTATAATCTGTATCACCAATATGATGTGAATGTCCTGCTTTTAAATGTCCATCTTCACCAAAATGATAACCATGCGGTGCTTTAAACTTTATATTTGCATCTGCTTTTATAAGTCTCAAAATTCCTGTTGTAAAGTCTCCTAATAACTGCTTGATTTGGTTTTGGTTTTGAAAATAACCTGTATACATATTTGTATCACTTGTTACATTTTGCCATTCAACCCCTAAATCAGTATATGGAACTTGTATAGTATTATCAAAGTAAAAATCTTTTGTTTTTTGGCTTGATAAAATTGGATTTATAACATTTAGTATAACACCTTCTACATCAGTTTTAGTTTCAAAAGAGAATTGTTGTTTAGAAGTATAATATTCTCTATATAATATTCCATCACTTCCAAACAAATTAGTCTTACTATATTTTCCTGTAGCATCAATTAAATCAAAATACCTGGATAAACCTGAGCTAATTCTATTAATACTTTTAGACTTTACAATCTCTTGGCTAATACTTAGCGGTCCAATTTGATAATCTTCTGCTGTAATAAGTCTATTTTGTGTATAATATGTCATCGGAGCTCTTTGCTTAATATTTGCACTTGTCTCTGATGTAGTTGCATTATCAACTGTATATTGAAGCTCTAATATAAGGCTCAATGTTTCTAGTTTTCCTGACTTACTGACATAATCTATAGTAATAGGTATTGATAGCATATCTCTAGGAGTAATAATCATATTCATATTTCTACTTGTACGATAATATACTCTAAAGTTACCCTTTGGAAGGTTACCAAACACACCATCACTAAACATCAAATCTACTTTATCATTAACTTTTGTAATGATTCCGTATATGTCTCTAATATTTTTAGACAAACTATTATAGATAATGTTATTACCTTCAATAGCATCTACTTTAGTCCATATGGATTTTGGTCTACCGTTAGTGTCTAATGAGTATAGCCATATATCACTATTATTAATATCCGTACTATCAATAGCTACTACTTGGTTAGCACTAGGGTTATCTATTTGAAAAGTTCCGTCTAATATAGTTCCTTGCTTGAACATACAGAAAAATCCTGTATTTGAGCTAGCAGGACCCATACCATCTACACGATAAATGAATGAAAACTTGTTTCCTGGTAAAGGATTCTCTTCTATAATCTTTATATTGTTAAAATCAGTTGGTACAACCTCAAATCTAACTGACTGTCCGTCAATATTTTTAGCAAAGTCAAATATTGGTAGCCCCGAAGTAATAGAATTGAATCTATATTTCTCTGTTAGCACTCCGTCAATTCTTTCTCTCTTGATAGATTTACCAATAACCTCGTCAGCACCAATAGCACGATTAAGCACTTTAATAAATTGCTCTCGCCAGTTTGGGTTGCTAGGATCGTTCCATACAATATTTTGATTCTGTAGATTTATATTATTTGAATCTACAAATGATTCTGTTGTATTAACTGAGATAATTTTTAGCAAACCGCTTGCTGCTATGTTGCGTTTTGGGTTGTAACTAAGCAATCTTGCTAACCTCAACACAGAATCACGCCTGTCTGCAAGCTCTAAGAAGTTCTCACGAGCATTTAAGTCAATTCTAAATGCTAAATTTTGCCCTAAGTAAGCAATCAAATCTACTAAAGCAAGATATTCTGAGCTTTCAATATAATCATTGAAGTCTTCTGGGTAGTTTTCGCGGAGGTAGTTAATCATAATCCGTCGCAAACTATCAAAATCATAATGTTGAAAGTCTGCATTGCGGTATGATTGATATATTCGTTTCCAGTCTTCTGCTAACAGCAAACGATTTTGTCTATCGGTTGATGACATCTACTTTTCCTTTTAGTGTATTTATTTGATTATAATATGCTACTATTATATTAAGCCATAGCTAAAGTTGAATTTTTATCAAAATTTAACTGCATAGTTTCGCTAATATTATAAGGCAAATATGTTAGCTCACAATATATTGTGATACCATTTTCATATTCATCTATTAAAATATTTTCAGCTATAACTCGAGGCTCACTATCAATAATATGATTTACATTACTGATAATTCTTGTTCTTGTGTCTTCTGTAAGAGGATCAAATAATAAATCCCATAAGATACAACCAAATGATGGATCAGATAACTTTTCACCTTGGCGTATATGAAAATGATTCAACAAATCTTGCTTTATAATAGCTAAATCAAATAAAACAGGACTGGTACTATCAACATCTACAGTGCTGACGCCTTTATATACTTTAGTTCCTGGTTGAAACTCACGTCTAGTTGTATTATTCTTTACTACAATCTCTTTGTATAATCGTTTTTCTTTAAATTCTCTATTTGCCATATCAATAAGTAGCTGATGAAGCTCCTCCTTTTCTAAATGTATCCGGTGTCAGCTTATATGGTATTTCTTCTTGCTCATATTGCTTGCTAAACTCACAAGAATCTGCTATACTCTTAGTTGAATCGGTTTTATCTGGTTTGAACTTGAGTGGTTCAAGGTTTTCGTGACTCTGCCATGGTTCGTGTAACGGAATCCGTATAGGAATGAACGGAAAGTGTGTGCATTCTGGCAATATTGCGGGTTCTGCTGGGGTTGCGTCTTCTGCTATCGTGCCTATTGACGCACTTGCTGCCCCAACGCCAAACTGCTGTATATTACTCATATAATTTGTTGAAGCAAATATATGATTTTGTGCTGACGACATTCTATTTTGACTGTTTGCTTTCAAATGATTCACAGAAGTTGCTGTTAAATAATTTTGCTGAGAATACATTGTAGCAGATACCGATGCGTATATCCTCATATGCTGATTTGTTTTCAAATGCATATTTTGTTTAGAATGCTGATGGAATGTCTTATCTGATAACTGATGGAACACCCCTTTTGTCTTATGGTAAGTATCTTCATCAGATAATTGGTGTATATTGCGTTTGGCATATAGATAAAAGTCTCTATCTAGTGTAACATGCCCATCTTGCGACACTTCTAATTTGAAATCGCCCTTCTTTGGGTGTGTTCCTACTTTCCAATACACATCTCTGGTTACATCTATGTATAAATTGTCCCCAGGTTGTGCTGTATCTGATAAATCTTCAAATGTACGGTGCTTTCTGTCCCCGTATGTTGGACTTTTTGGATCTTCATCTTCTAATGCTAGCTTATCACGCTCTCCTGGTGCTTTTTTTGTTTCCGCTGTGCCCACTCTCCAGTGTGATGCGTTGCCAGACTCCATTCTAAGTTGCTCGTGTGCTTTGATATTGATATTTCCAGAGGCTTCTATGTTGATATCCCGCTTGGCACGCAGGTTGAAGTCCATTTCTGTATGTACGCTAACACTATCGTAAGAATAGACGTCTATCTTGCCATTATTTGTTAGTTCTATCCAAGCCGTGCCCCTAGCATTTATAATATAGATGAAATCCTCGGTGTTATGCATCAATATTTGATGTCCAGTGCGTGTTCTTAGCCTAACTAGCTCATTATGTGGCTTTGTAGGCTCGCCTTTTTCCTTTTTTTCTATCAACTTGTAGTCAGGTGGCTCTCGATGTGGTAATTTCTCACGCTGAATCATTGAATCACCATCATCCATCACAAAACTTGTTCCTCCAAGCCTATTGAATGGTAATTCAGACAATCCTTCTGCTGAAGAGTATGGCGCTTTTGGTTTTCCAGGGCGTCTATCTACTGGTCCTGGCGTGCTCCAACCAAATACCATACTAGGTACTTCTCGTCTAGCAGAGCTACTAACTAATCCTCTTGTTTGATCTACTTTTCCTTCTAAATGCTTTACTAACCCTTGCCTTTCGAGAATAGCTATTTGTTCTAAGTCTGCTTCTTTGATATATTGTGTTGGGTCGTTGCCTGTACCACGCTCTAAATCTTTATTATACTCTGCTACTGGTACTTGTTTCCCATTATATGCTCCGCCTCGACTGTAATCTGTTGCTGCATTACCTGGCATCATAAAATTCATAAACTTATCAGAGACACACCCTATCCAAAACCCAAAGCCATAGTTGTTTTCAGCCATTATAACAAGAACTTTGACTCCTACATCTGGTGGAACAGCCCAAAACCCATAACTTTTTTGTGTAAAGTCAAATCCAGGTTGTTCTTTCACTCCTTCTCTAGGTGTCTGCCCCATAAATGGACTAACATATGTACAAGGAATAAAATAACCACTATTCTCATATTCTGCACCAGTATCTGAGATATGAAGTATCTCAACTTCTATTGCACCCATGTATTCTGGATCTAAATGATTTGTGATTCTACCTATATAAGGGCCAACCCCTTGCATCCAATCAGGTTTTTTACCTCTTTTTTGCCTATTCTGCGTTGCCATATCTTAATACAATCCTAAATAGTCTTCTGCGTAATAAATTTCTTGAAATCCGTTTGTTTTTATAGCTTTTTCTTCTGGTGGTGCCGGTGGTGCTGACTCATTATCAATGCCAGCCTGCATTGGACGACGCACTAATTGAAGTGTTTGTGTAAATTCGCCATTTGAAAAGTTATTTGTTACTGTTGTTACATGATAAACACCGCTATAGGCTGTAACCTCATAGCCATTATCAAATGACATATAGCCTTGCTTATCGCCTTCTCCAGCACCAGCATATCCATAATCAATAGGAGATTTGAACGTAACCATTACATCAACTTCACCATTATGTATATACATCGTGCCATCACTTGATAGATTTATGTATTCTGTAGGTGATGATTTATAATTTCCAGTTCCAGAGTCCATTAAAAAGTATGGATCACCTTGTATTTCCATTTCTAGCATAATAAGATCGGTTGCACTGCTCAAAAAGATATCATTCATATTGCGAGCAGCCACTGATTTTTCATTCTCGTGGTGTCCTCCTCCTTGATTACCCGTGGTATTTTTGTGAATTGTTTGCGTAGAGCGCTGTCCAACATTAGATGTCACGCCTTTACCTTTAGTTTGAACAATATTTGTAGGCTTTGATTGTTTTCCTCTTGAATCGCTCATCTTTGTTCTCGATCCATGCTTTCCAAGATGCGTATTATTCAAAGCTACATAAAATGCACTATCAATGTTAATACTAAAATTTCTTATAGAATCATTTTTTCCTGTATACATATAGTTGTATTCTTTTACACATTGATTCTTTAAAGTTGTCAAATCAACAATATTTGACACTGGAGTAAACCTACTACTATGTGTTTTGAATGGTAAAACCTTATATATGTAAATATAAGCACTTCTGCCCTCAGCTTCTTCTTTTCCTTTTCCAGAAATAGCAAATAAGTTTGTCTCAATTCTAAACCAATCAATCATACCATTAGAATCTGGTGTCTGTTCCATCAACATTCTACCATAATCACTCATTATGATCAATTCTTCAATCATATCTTCAATAGTTGTTCCTGATTTAAATGTAAATTCTCCTACATTATCTTGTATCTTTATATATTTTCTATCAAAAATACCATCTCTATTCAAATTAAGCTCTGCTAATATCGGTGCCATAAAAGGATGTTTAACTTGATCTTGTGGATTTTCAACTATTTTTGCTTCACCTATTTTATTAGTATTAGCTTTTGAGTCAGCATATTTCCTTGCCGCTTCTCCATCATTACTTCTTTTTATTGATATTGCTACATCTTTTTTGAGCATATCTTTGAACGTCTTTTCTTTTATATTTGTATCTTGAAAAGAAGCCCACAATCTATCTTCTTCTTCGCCACTTGGTGATCTTGCATCTACAGTAGCCACCCCACCAGCTGATGATTGTTGAAAATAATTTGTTGTAGCAGCACTCTGTGTCGCACCTGCTGATGATTTAATTTGACTTACCACATCTTCTTCGTGCGATTTTGGAAAAACAATAATATATTCATCTGCTACATACTCTGGATTGACTTTTCTTTTACCTTGTTCTACACCATTAAAGGCATTTGCTATTGAATATAACCCTGATTGACAACATTCTTTTACAGTTCTGCCAGATATTTTAGCATTTGTGGGCAAAGACTCAACACTATTCAATGTTGCCTGTTCATTCCAAGGATATGCCGACACTTTGTATTTAGATCCGCTTTCATCTACTGTAAAAGTAACATTTGATAGCTTAATAGGTATAGTTCTTCTCAATGATTTTTTGGTAGCAGCATCCATTGGGGATTTTCCGTCATCGTCCCAGCCAACAAAATCAATCATAAGCAAAAATGGTGCTGTTAAGTGGTTTTTATGACCTGCATTTTTTGATGCCTTCATTATTGCTTGAATAAATGTTCCTAAACCATAGGGTTCTACTACATCAAACTCAATATTAGTGGCATTTGTATGCCTAGTTGCCTCAGTTGCTGAGATTATTGACTCGACTGACAGATTATCTATAAAATATTCTAATTTTCCATCCCAGGCATTGCTTCCAACTATTCCAGGAGTGTTCTCAATACCTCCTCCTGATCTTAATATAATATTTTTAGGCACTATTTTTCGATATGTTCCACTAGGATCGTTAACTTCGTCTGTTGTTAATACTGCTAAAGTTATAATATAGTTAAAACTAGCAAATATATCTAAAGGATTTGGTATAGGCAGCGATTTATTTTGATTATAATCTACTGCTTTTGGTGTTGCACTAACTGGTGTTACTGGTTTTACAGGTGAAGACGAAATATCTTTTGGAACTGCCGGATTAAATGTTGTAGACGTTGGTAATTCGGGAACCTTTGGAATTATTTTACTTACATTTGGTGCTAGCTCTTCTACAGAAGGAATTTTTGGGACAACATCTTTAGCTAACTCTTCTGCAGATAATCCAGTACTCTGTACCTCTCCATATTCGGTTGAATAACCTATAATCTCATCATCTTTTTTAGAAAAGTAATTTTTGGTGGCTTTTACTCCATCCATTAACCAGTCAAGAGCCATATATTATAATCCTAATGCTTTTTTAAGTTCATTTGCTTGCGGAATTCGTATTTCTACCCCTGCTTCAATATCATATACAGGATCTCGAATAAGATCCATATTTCTTTGTGCAAATACCCACCACAAACGGTGATCGCTGTATAAATCATAAGCTAATAAGTCAGGCCTATGCGTATATTTTTCTTCTATTACATATAATGGGTCACTATCCATTGCCGGAATAGGACGAACAGTCAAAATATCTAAATATGTGTCTTTAATTGTCCTAGTATTATACCAAGGATTGCTTATTGGGCCTGACATTACAAGAATTCTCCAGTATTAACATAATCACCGCGTATAAAGCTATCCAACGAGAAGGTTTTAATCTTTTGACGACTGTTTATTATGTCTAATGTTAGGTTTATATTACTTTTAACTGGTACATAAGTGCCTTGTGCATCGCCTGCAAAGTCTTTTATAAACATATAATCAACTTCTGTTGGTAAAGGTATAGTTACATTACTAACAACTACTGATAAACCATTCCATATATGGGCTCCGTATCCAAATAGCTTCAATATTGGGGGAGGAGCGCCATCTGGCACTACAGCATTAGACCCATATGCCATTTTCCCAGCTGACAATAAGAAATGTTTTGCTGCTAACCAGTATTTTCCTTCATCAACTGTTTCAACAGTGAACTCAGCATCCAATGTAATCTTTGATGGAGCACTATTTTGGTATGCTTTGAATGTATAGTTACTATGAGTAGGATGAAAATCTGAATAAGCTGATTCATACGCAATAGCTGTCATTGGTGCATAAGGAAATACCAACGCACCATCTGTTTCAATTAATGGTTTGAATATCTCTCCGCCTAATCTTTTGAATTCATCGGGTAACATTATCTTTACACGCCAGTCTGGCACTCCTTGTGACGCAAACTGTGCTCCTGCTCCAGTACTCCCAGCAGGGCTGTTATTTCCCTTGCCTCCAAAGATACCTCCAAGCCCAATTGACTCTGCTGCGCCTGAAAGAGCGCCACCTATTGCTGTTTTACCCTTAGATACCATTCCTCCTAGGGAAAATCCCCCGTCAGAATCTGCTGAACCTTGGAGTGCTCCTTCAGCTCCACTGATTCCACCCATAATAGTGCTTTTTGCATCGCCAAATGCTGCCCCTAGATTGATTTGCGGGACTTCAGGCATGCTGCTAAAGGGTCCTGCCATTATTTTCTCCTTATATACATTATTTAGTTGACTTTTTCTTGGGGATATGCTATCATTATAAATATATATGGAGCATTTTATGAAAAAAACCAACTATTTGAATAACAAAGATATATTAGCAGAGATCCACAAGTCAAAAACCACATACTGTAGCTTTACATTGCCTGAGTATCATCAATATGATGCTATTATCCCACTAGAAGGGGATATATCAGAGGAAATTGTAGCTGAAGGTATGAAGGCAAGAGCCAAAAGGCTTGGAATCCCTGAGGATACTATCGAAAAGACTGACTTAGTGTTCAGACTTATGACATATGATCACATTCCTAATGAGCCAGGGCGTAAAAAGAACCCTAAAACCATTGCGGATCATAAAGTAAAGCTGAACTTCCCACCATTCCAACATTGGAAGTATGATGAGGATGGTAATTTTGTATGTGTAGGCAAGTCTCACTGGGATGGTGACTTGGATACTGGCACATTTAGCTTGATTCACGGTTTTACAACTGACAAACTAGCTATTATGTGGATGAAATTGTGTGATAGGTATGGTACCAAGGGCAATGTCCGTGGATATACATACAATGATGAGATGAAAGGGCAGGCTATCCTGCAATTAGCCCAGATTGGACTACAATTTGACGAGTCTAAGTCATCTAACCCGTTCGCATACTACACGGCAGCAGTTACTAACTCGTTTGTACGCATTATCAACATTGAAAAGAAGAATCAATCCATCAGAGACGACATTCTTGAGATGAATAATATGAATCCTAGCTATACCCGACAGGCTGAAGGGGAGTGGGCTATGGGTTTGAAGCGAGAACAGGAGTTCCAAGAGCAATCATCAACCTCATACTGAGCATTATATGTATTACGGATATGTCTATGAATGGACAAATACTACAAATGGCAAAAAATACATAGGATCTCACTACGGGCAAGTAGAAGATTATTATATTGGATCTGGAAAATACTTCAAACGAGCCTATAGAAAAAATCCAAACCATTTTTCTATGCAAGTATTAGAATATTCATACATAAACGATAAAAAGTTATTACTATCTTTGGAACAGAAGTGGTTAGATACTGTACCAAACATAAAAGATAACAAATTATACTATAATTGTAGCAATTTCGCCGTCGGCGGCTCTAGTCATCTTAAAAGAAAGCACATAATCAAGCGTTCTAAAACTTTAGTTGAAAAACATAAAAAGAATGGACTGAGTGATGCTGAAATTAACTCATACAAAGTTAAAACCCAGTCTAAATTAGATCGAATTGCTACTACAGGCTTCACTGATGCTGAAATAGCCCAACATAATAGTTATGGATGCACCATTGAGGTTACATACCCTAATGGAGATGTTAAAATCTTTCCATCTTTTGCCAAAGCAACAAAAGCGATCGATGTAGATTGCCGATATGGTGCATCTGTATGCCTAAATAAACCTCATTACAAAGGATATACTATAAAAAAACTAGCTGATCCAACAATCGATTGTCGAAATAATAGAAAAAAAGGCTAATATGTTTAAAAAAGCAGCTGTCTTTACTGATTTGCATGTAGGTTTGAAGTCAAATAGTAGAACTCACCTGCAAGATTGCGAAAACTTTATTGACTGGTTCATAGAACAAGCACAAAAACACGATTGTGATACTGGAATATGTTGTGGTGACTTTCATCATAACAGAAATTCCATTAATGTCACAACTCTCAACACTAGTATTAGGATATTAGAGAAATTAGGCGCTGCT
>Ga0255782_10001828_pt1 | contig 17798 bp, 16 predicted proteins | sample 101ome_26_FD_179980 | JGI IMG/M metagenome (GOLD analysis project Ga0255782, IMG submission 179980) | Coastal salt marsh microbial communities from the Groves Creek Marsh, Skidaway Island, Georgia - 101408AT metaG (version 2) | ecosystem: Environmental > Aquatic > Marine > Intertidal zone >...
TGATTCGCGCCGAGATCGACAAGACCCAGAAAAACAAAGCCACCAACGCCCACATTGGGAAGTTGAAGGCGAAAATTGCCCAACTCAAGCTCAAGGAAGAAAAGACGGCAGCCCACTCCAAGGCCAGCGGCGGTGGCAAAGGCTTCGAAGTTCGTAAGTCGGGCGACGCCACCGTGGCGCTTGTCGGGTTTCCATCCGTCGGGAAGTCCACCCTCATCTCAAAAGTCACGGATGCGCACTCCGAAGCGGGCGGCTATGCGTTCACCACGCTGACGTGCATTCCCGGCGTCATGGAACATCGAGGTGCCAAAATCCAGATCCTCGACCTGCCCGGGCTCATCAAGGGTGCTGCAGAAGGGAAGGGGCGAGGGCGCGAAATCCTCAATGTGATTCGCAGTGCTGACATGGTGCTCTACATCATGGACCCGTTCCAAGACGGCCACTTCAACGTCCTCCACCGTGAACTGCACAACGCCGGGCTCCGTCTCAACGAAACCAAGCCCCCGGTCTTCATCAACCGCACCGAACGGGGTGGCATCGAAATTCGCAGCACGGTGGAGCAAACCCATCTTTCGGACGAGGAAATCGCCGGCATCATCCGCACCTTCGGCTACACCTCAGCCCTCGTCACCCTTCGAGAAGACTCCACCGCCGAACAAATCGTGGACGCCCTCGCGGGCAACCGGGTGTACGAAAAAGCGGTCATTGCCATCAACAAAATCGACATCGCTACCGAGGATGACATCGCTCGTGCACGTTCGGCCCTGCCGCAGGAATGGCCCATCATGAACATCTCAGCGTTCAAGGACATCGGCTTGGACGACTTGAAGGATTTCATCTACGACAACCTCGGGTTCATGCGGGTTTACCTCAAGCCCCAGGGCCAAGAAGCCGACATGGAGGAGCCGCTCATCGTGAAGGACGATTCAACTGTGGAAACCATCTGCATCAAACTGCATCGTGATTTCGTTCGCAAGTTCCGATTCGCTCGCATCCGTGGACCGAGTGCCAAGTTCAACGACCAGCGGGTGGGCCTGGACCACCAACTCAAGGACGGCGATGTGCTTACCATTGTGGTCAAGCGCTGAAGCGTTTCATCAACGGGCCATGCTTGGACCCTTGGCGGACGTTACACCCCTCTCCACAGACCCCACAACGCTCAAAGGGGTCACAACGAAGGCATCGGCATGAGGACCCGTCGACTCTTCGCCGCCGTGCGGGACCTTGACCCGCCGGGAGGTGGTGCAGAGCGGTCGCTGGCGGCCCTCCTCAACGGCGTTTCGGTAGCGGGCCCAACGCTCGAGACCGCACCCACGTTCGTCCCCATGACCGATGTTCCGGACGCACCGACGCACCCTGCTTGGTCGGTCAGTGCCTTTGCCAGCAGCGACCGCGGTGAGCGCATGGGCTTGCTGCGACCCGACGTCGACTTGACAACCACCGAACTGCCGATCGAAGGGTTCTGGTCAAAAGTCGCATGGGGCTTGCGGGAACGTAAGGGTGAGCAACGGCGAAGGAAGTGGGCCCATGACCGACACCTTGGACGCCGCGGGCCTCAATTTGCCGAACGTGTCGGCGCGTGGTTGGACGGTCAGAACCATGAGGGGGCCATCGGCCTCACGCAACTCGAATGGTCGTGCGGGGCGGCCAAGGCGTTTGCTGACCGTGGGATTCCCTACATCATGTTCGTTCGTGACGACACGGTGTTCCGACTCGAAAAGCGGTTCCGTCCGGTGATGGAAGGTGCAGCGCTGGTCTGTGCCGCCGGTGAGGGGCTGCTGGCCGACATCCGCGCTCGTTTTTCCATTCAACGTGGCCACAGCGTGCCGCTCCCCATCGATTTTGGCGGGCGGTTCGGGAGCATGGAGGATGTCAAGGCACTGCGAACCAGCGAACAGGCCAAACGAGCCACCGACGCACCGCCCACGATCGGCATCATGGTCGTGACACCGGAGAAGGGGTTGCGCATGTACCAACAGATCCTGCCAAGGTTGCGTGAACGGTGGCCGGAGGCCGAGGTTCACATCGCCGGTGGCAGTGCGTACCCGCAACAACTGGCGCATCACCCCAACGCACGGGTGTTGGGGCACGTGGACGCTGCCACTTTTTTTGCGAGCATTGACGTGCACCTGATTCTGTTCGAGACGACCGGTTCATGGGGTCGAGTGATCGGCGAGGCCGGTCTGTTCGGGGTGCCAAGCGTGACCTCTGATGTGGGGTCGCAAAAAGAAGCCCTTGGCCAAGGCGGCATCCTCGTGGACGACGGACACGATGCCGATGCGGTAATCGACGCCCTCAAGACGGTGTACGAACACCGAGAACACTACGGAAACCTGGCACATGAGCACACTCAAATGGTGGACCACCGGCGTTCGGTAGCGGCGTTCCGCACCGGGCTTGAGGATCTCTTGAACCACAGATGACCGTTGGACCCACCACTGGAGAGAAGGTCAGGTTGAGCACTCGGCGGCACCCGCTTGGTCACATTGCCCATGACGTCCCTGTACAGGCTCGCGGAGGAATGATCCGCTTTGTTTCGATTGGAACCGATGTTTTTTGGACAACTGCGTCGGTGTTGCAGCGTCTTTCATCATGGCCCGTCAAGGACAATCATTCGTTCGGATTCAGGGATTCAGTTCGGGGCGAAATCACCACTTTCTTATGCCCAACGCCTTAGGAGAAAAACAAGAACGCCTCGGCGTTGGTGATGAAGATGGGCGTCGGGCTCGCACGCGAACCGCAGTCAGCGTCTCAAGAAAACCACCGCTGACGTACGAAAGAAAGGGAGTTTGGTGGAAGCATGCGACTCATTTTTCTGACCAACCATTGGCCATATCCTCCTGGAGAAACCTTCCTCACTTCCGACCTTGAAGCGTTGTCAACAATTGTTGACGAAATTCTTGTCGTTCCCGTAGGATTCAGTTTTGATGAGACAGCCAAACCCCGTCCCACCTCATCCAACATCCATGTTGAGACCAAGCCAGTGACTTCAGCTGTAAAGACATGGAATCGGTGGGGTAAATTTCGACGGACCATCAAAGGTCTCTCTCGACTCGATATCCTTCGTTCCGAACGAACGAGAAAACCATCACTCCCATGGTCGACCATCATTGGGGAATTAGCCCAATCTCTACTTTTGAAAGAGACAATTGCTCACTCAGTGACCCTGACAGAGCAGGACATCATGGTTGCATACTGGGCAAACCGCCCAGCGACGGTTGCCGCTCTGCTTTCGGAAGACAACCCCGACCTCAGAACCATCTCCTTTGCTCATGGGGGTGATCTTTACGCATCAAGAGTGAATTACCCTCATCTCCCGTTGCAGGAATGGGCTCTTCAGCGCTTGGACAGGATCCTCTCAGTTTCCGATGCCGGAAGGGATCATTTGAGAGCTCAGTTCCCTGAATTTCAACATCGAATTCAAACACATCGTTTGGGTGTTGTTTCTCCAGAGATCAAGAATCCAAACAACACGACTGAAACGCTTCACATACTCTCGCTGAGCTCACTCGTTGGCGTCAAACGAGTGCACCTCATCGCACAGGCCATGCCCCACATTACACGGAAAATTCGTTGGACTCACATTGGCGATGGCCCTGAACGGAACAACATCTTGGGTCATCTGACGAACCTCCCCCCGCACGTTGAAGTCGAATTTCTCGGACATTTGCCACACCATTCCGTCCTTCAATACATGAAGACAGAACCGATTGATTTGATGTTAAACACAAGCTCATCTGAAGGCGTGCCGGTATCGATCATGGAAGCTTATTCCCACGGCATTCCAGTTGTGGCAACGGATGTGGGTGGCAACAGCGAGATTGTCCTTGAGGAACACATCATCCCCTCGGATTCCAAACCCGAAGCAATTGCCACTATCATCAACGAATGGAGCGAAAACACAGACATGAGAGAAAAGGTGAGGGGGATCCAATCTGAAAACTTCGACTCAACGAACAACGCTCAAAAGTTCTCGTTGGTCATCGGTGAAATCACAAATGAAAGTTGAAAGGTATCATGAAATACGACATAAAGGAGCCCACCCCTATGCAAGGATCTCATTTCGACGGATTTCGCCACTTCCTCAATGGAGAAACACTCGAAACCAGTCTTTCATTTCCAATCTCACATCTCGATATGAACAACCCAACCGACCGTGTTCCGTTTCTGGTCGCCTTGTTGGAAAATAAGACGGTTCTGCACATTGGTTGTGCCGATCATCTCAATGTCATCGATGCGAAGATTGCAGCAGGAAAACACCTTCACAGTGCCTTGATGAAAACATCAAAACACGTGACTGGCATCGACCTCAATGTCAAGGCAATCGAACATTTGCAAGGGAAGTACGACATCCCCGACCTTCACGTTTGCAACATCCTTGAAGTCGACAGTGAGACTGAATACTTCTCAGAGGGGCGCCACTATGATTTTGCTCTCCTCGCCGAGATCGTGGAACATTTGGACAACCCTGGTCAATTCCTCACGCATTTGAACCAGAAACTCGGGCACCTCTATGACCGAATCGTCATCACCGTTCCAAATGGTTTCTCCAGTGTTGCACAAAAAAGATGGAGGGATGGATTTGAGAATGTCAATTCAGACCACAGATTCTGGTTCAGCCCCTACACGATAGCTCGATTGACCACGGCTGCAGGATTCAACGTCGAAAAAGTTCACACGATCGGCGTAGAACAAAAGATGGATCTTCCATCAAGGGCGTTCAACAAATTGATGGCGATGGTTGGAAGTCAAAAGCGAAGGAGAATGCCTTCAAGATTCGGCACATCCGTTGTGTTGATTGCAACGCCGCAGAGCTCAACGGTCCAACGATGATGCCAACGGAAGGGGTCCCCTTACCTACGCATGGCGACCCATGACGGATTGCGTGTGGAAACACTGCAACCATGGGGTGTGACGAGGGGGCAAAGAGGACACGACGTTGAGTCGCCAATCCGATTGCCCGTTTGTCAACCAACCGATGTCAGGGCGCCCGTGAACACGGTCACGTTTCATCAACATTGATTTTTGAATTCAATTCCCAGTGAACCAACCTGTTCAAATTCCGGTTTGATTGTCTGGATAAGCCTGCTGAAGTTCGCAAACATCCCTCGCTTTCAATCCAATCATGCGTTTAAGGGGATTGCTTCTTTAATGGTGAAGCCAGCCTTCGAACCATGACAGAAAGCCCAGAACCAACGACTTTCTTCAAAAAATGGGTGATGAGGCAATACTGGCGAATGCAGCAATCGCAAGCCATCGTGAGCCTCCTCTTGTGGGGAACCACCATCACCCTGCTTGTGTGGCCGCTGATTGAATGGCGGTTCACCCCCGAATGCACAGGAGGAGCGTGCTTTTCAGGCGAAATCCTCGGCGTGTCCAGCACGTACTTGGCCCTTGTCGGCATCTTTTTCTCCGTGATGTTGGGCGTCTTGACGATTGGTTTTCTCTACGATCAAGTGTTTTCGTTGTGGACCGAATTCAGGAGCGTTGACATGGAACGCAACCCCTACGTCACCTATGCCTTAGCGCCACTGTGGGCCATGACCATCGCTTTGCAGGCCGAGGTCCTGAAGCGCACCTCGCCCGATGATGAAGCGATGGTTGCGCAAGCCGATTGGTGCCTCAAGTGGTGCGAAGCGTACACCGAAGGTGAGATGTTTGCACGGGCGGTTCAACGTTGGGACAAGGACCTGGGGCCGACACCAACCTTCTGGTTCACCACCGACGAAGCCATGGAACGGGCTCGTGAAACCCGCTTCGAAGACGAGGCGTGACCACCACAAACCGATGCCGCATCAACCTCGCCGACGGATTCACTCGGGAGGCGAACCGACCGCACTGGGGATTGCATGAACCCCGGAATGGGAACCGTGCTCATCTCCTCGCCTGCCCGAACGCCATGCCAAGAACGATGCTCGAGGTGGCCGGGGCAACGAAACCATTCAAAAGGACCCGCAGTATGGAACATATGGTTGTATGAAATTGAAGGCATTGCTGATTGTCTCGATGGTTTTCTTGTCAGGTTGCTTGGACGAAGGCGGTGACAGCGCCTCATCGGATGCGGTGCTGTTCGATGGACCCTCCAGCACCATCACGATGAACGTGTACCACGGTGAAAACCTCAACAATGCAACGGCCAATTACACCATCACCATCACCCTGAATCACACTGCAGCCCCCATGCACGCCGACAACATGAGAAAACATGCCCTGAATGGAAACTACGACAACACCCGCTTCCATCGAGTCATCGATGATTTCATGATTCAAGGCGGTGATTTCGAAAACCACGACGGGACGGGAGGTTATGCTGCCGACTGGTACGGTTTCTGCAACGGTCAAAACGATGTTGCGAAGGACGATTGCCCACAGAGCGATTGGACCGTCCCCGACGAGGCCGACAACGGCCTCCTCCACGTCCCATGCGTCATATCGATGGCAAAGACCAACAACCCCAACACCGCAGGAAGTCAATTTTTCATTGTGCCCGAGGACAGCACGCCATCTCACCTTGATGGTGTGCACACCGTCTTTGGAACCGTGACGGAAGGTTGCGAGCACATCACCAGCATCTCGGAGGTCGAAACGGACCTCTACGACCGACCGATTGTGCCCGTTGTCATCCACACCGCCATCGCCAGCGAGTGAACACGGCACCTTCAACGCTGAACGGCCTGGAGCGCCCCCGCATGTGGGATTCGGTGGTTCGGCGAACGGCGACGGATTCACTTCTTCCGATAATCATCATGCATCCCCTTGCCTTCGAGGATGGCCTGCTCGAACTTGGCGATTCGAGCCTTGCGTGTCTTGGCCTGCTTGGCTTGATTGAAATGCATGTGATACGCTCGCTGACGGCCGGGCGTCAGCGCCTCGAACGCAGCTTTGAACACCGGTTCAGCGTCGAATTTACTCTGAAGTTCCTCACAGACCGCCACCTCGTGTCGAACCCGTTCCACTTTGAGCCCGCGTCGCTCCACATCGATGGCGGCAGCGATCAGCGACCGTATGTCATCCTCATGCTTGAGAATTTGCTCCAACGACGTGAACCGAAGTTGGCGAGAGGCCTGGGTGTTTTCACCGGCCTTCACGAGTAGACCCTTGGGGTCGTCCACGATGGCCCCTTTGAAAAACGACAAACTGGCGTGTTCGACGAACGCAGCCAGCATGATGACGTTCTTGCCCCCGAGGGTGTATGCAGGCATGCTCCACTTCATCTCTTCAACTAAATCGGTTTCAGCTAGCAAGCTTTGCAGGTGTCGCAGTTCGTCAACAAACGGAAGGACCTTGCATCGGTCCGTTCCACCCTTGCTGCAACGCATGCATCCAATCGTCAGGTAGTCCTCAAACGAGTCAGGACCCTTCATGTGTTGGGTGGTTTCACGTGAGTTTTTCACCTTTCTTGATGGCCGAGTGAAGCACGTGCGCTCCATTGGTGATGGCGTGGGCGACCTTCCCGTTCATTCCCCGGTCAAATCGAACAGGAGCATGTAGCCGTCGCTCGCCGCCGTGAATTCCAGCGTCTCGGGCCCCACCAAGTACATCCCATCACCCTCGTCCAGCAGCGTGCCGTTCACCGAACACGAGCCTTTGGGCATGTGGAAGTAACCCAGCCGGCCCGCTTCGAGGTTGTAATGCGCGGTCGCACCAGCCTTCATTTCGCCGCCCATCATGTGGGCATCCTGGTGAAGACCAATGCCACCGTTGGCTCCGCGGGGGCTGGCGAGCACGGGCAGGGGTTGACCGTCCGTGACATGAGGGTTCACGGCTTGTTGCTCGTACGATGGGGCGATGCCGCGTTCGTCAGGAATCACCCAGATTTGAAGAAATTCTGTGGTTTGGTCCTTGAAGTGGTTCATCTCACTGTGCGTCACGCCCGTACCTGCACTCATGCGTTGGACTTCACCCGGACGAATGACAGCGACGTTGCCCTCACTGTCCTTGTGTTCCAACGCACCTTGCAGGACGATGGACACGATGTCCATGTCACGGTGACCGTGCGTGGGAAAACCCGAACCACCCTTGATGACGTCCTGGTTGAGAACCCGAAGCGGACCGATGCCCATGTGGTCCGGGTTGTACCAACGAGCAAAGGAGAACGAATGACGGGTGTCCAGCCAACCGTGGTTGGCTTTTCCTCTCGCATCGGATTTGTGGACCTGCGTTGGCATGTTGGGAAACTCGGGCGGTGGGACATAAAGCCGTGGATTTGCCTGAGCGCCGTACGAAACCGGGAAATCAATCCCAGATGCCCATGTCCATGCGAGCGTCTTCGCTGGCGTGGATCTTTGGGTCCCAACGAGGGGCCCAGACGAGGTTGATGTGGACCGATTCGAGGCCTTCGGTCATCAGGGCAGCGCGATGGGCTGCCGCCATGATTTCAGGCGCCGCTGGACAGCCAGGTGAGGTCAGGGTCATGTCGACCTCAGCGTGCACCCCTTCGTCCTTATCTTCAAACCGGACGTCGTACACGAGGCCAAGTTCAACGATGGAAAGCTCAAGTTCGGGGTCTTCGACCTCGTCGAGTTGCTCCATCACCGCTTCTTTGGTCACCATGGTCATCCCTCCACCTGCTGACGAATGTCAGCCATCACTTTGTCGAACATGTTGCGAAAGCCGTTGGATCGACTGGGCGTCAACGTGTTGAGCAGGCCCATGGCTTCGGCGAAGTCGGGTGGAATCATCAGGGCTTGGGCAGGAGCGAGCCCTTCCAGGGCAATGGTGAGGATGCCCATCATGCCCTGCACCATTTTGGCATCGGCACCCGATTGGAAGTGCACCAAACCGTTGTCAACCTCGATGTGGACATGAGCCTCCGATTGACAGCCGCGCACCCGTGTCGCATCGCCCCATTGTGAGGTAGGGAATTCGTTCACCTCATCAGCGAGTTCGAACAAGTACTCCAAACGCTCACGCTTATCGTCGATCTCTTGGAACTCGTCAATGAGTTCTTGGAGGGCAGCTGGGTAGAAACTCATGAAAATGTCTCCACGATGTCCTTCATTTCCGCCACGAACGCCTCGGCTTCGTCACGGGTGTTGTAGATGTAAAACGAGGCGCGAACGGTTCCCGGAATGCCGAGGCGTTGGAGCAGCGGCTGAGCGCAATGGTGGCCGGTCCGCACGGCGAAGCCACGTGCATCGAGCAGATGTGCCATATCGTCGCTGTTGATGGTGGGGTGCAGGAACGACACCACAGCAGCGTCATCGGGACCGTGCCGACCGTAAACGGTCATGCCCAATTCACGCAACTGCTGCGCCACCCAGCCGGCGATGTCAACCAGCCGAGCGTGTTCAGCGTCAAGATCAAACGAGGCCATCCAGTCCAACGCAGCTGACCAACCGATGGCCTCGGCAATGCGCGGGGTGCCGGCTTCGAATTTGTGCTCATTGGTCTGGTAGGTCGACCCATCCACCGTCACGGTTTCGATCATGTCGCCACCACCCATGAACGGCTGCATCTCAACAAAGGCTGAAGGGGCCACCAACAAAGCACCGATGCCGGTTGGCCCGCACATTTTGTGGGCGGAAAATGCCATGAAGTCCGGGCCGAATTCCGTGAAGTCAATCGATGCATGAGGGACGCCTTGAGCAGCATCAATGAGCACCCGTGCACCAACGGCGTGCGATTGTTCGATGATGGCTTCGAGCGGGTTACGAACGCCCAAGACGTTGGAGGTGTGTACCACGCAAACAAGTTTCGCTCCGTCCAGTGAGGCGGAGAAGACGTCCATGTCAAGTGTAAAATCCGGGAGAACGGGTACGTAGCGCAGTTCAACGCCACGCTCTTCAGCAAGCATTTGCCACGGCACGATGTCGGAGTGGTGTTCCATCTCCGTCAACACCACAGCGTCCCCTTTCTGGAGGTTGGCACGTCCCCATCCGTGGGCAACAAGGTTGATCGCTTCAGTGGTGCCGCTGGTGATGATGACACGCTCCGCGTTGTAACGCTGCTTCAGTTTGGTTCGGCAGGCCTCGTAGCCTTCCGTGGCCTCACCAGCCAGCGTATGGACGGCTCGGTGGACGTTGGCGTTGGAGTGAGCGTAATAGTGGCTCATGGCGTCCAGCACGACTTGGGGTTTCTGGGTGGTAGCAGCGTTGTCCAGGTACACCAAGGGGTATCCGTTCACCTCACGCTGCAAAATCGGAAACTGGTCGCGAAGGCTCAAGCGATCACCTCTTTAATTCACATTCCAAGTGAACCGTCAGCCGTGTGCGCAACGTTTCCATCAAATCGCTGTTGGTCAGCGAAGAAAAACCGTCGTGATGAAACCCTCAACGATGAGCGCTGCAGATTCCTGGGCGTCAAGACCCCGACTCATCAGGTAGTGCATTTGGTCGGGGTCAAGCGGTGCGCTGGCCGCACCGTGAGCTGCAGCAACCTCATCGGCCAACACTTCGAGCTCGGGAATGGCCTCTGCTCGGGCTTTTTCTGAGAGAAGGAGGTTCTTGAACACCTGACCGGCATCGCAGTGGTTGGCCTGTTCGCCGATGGTCAAGAGACCGGTGGCGATGGCATGGCTGCGGTCGTCGCATGCCGAGTGGACCGTCAAGGACGAGTCGGTGCGACCAACGTCGTGGTGAATCTCGAGGTGGTGGTCAACGTGCCGCTCGCCACGACCGTGCACGGACACCGCTTGGGTCAGCTGGGAGCCGGGAGCAGTGAATCGAGTGCGCAAGTCGTTTTTGCAGCGGAACCCACCCATCGACAGCGAGGCATGCTGAACGTCAGCGTCACGGCCAACGGTCCAGTCTTCGCAGCGCAGCAGTTTGCTGTTCACCGAAAGCTCATTGACCAACCCGTAGGCGAAACGCACGTTGTCGCTCACCTTAGCAGTGATGTGGAGACCGGCCCAGTCGGCTTCACCTGAAAGATGGACGACAACGGTGGCGTCACCGTCCGCTACGATGTGAAGATGGCCCACCGTGACATGACCCGAGGCAACGGCACGGACATGCACCGTGGTGGCATCGGGTGAGCAACGGAGGGTCCACACGGACGGGTTGCTCTCTGCTAGAAACGCCCGGGCGATGTCCGGGTTGTTCTCCTCACGGGAGGTGCCTTCGGCAAGCACCCCGCCTTCGCCGACCTCCCATCGCACGGGGTCGGCGTGTGGAACATCGTCCACGGTCGAGGGGTGGATACGCGCCCATGGGGTGTATCGCCAAAGATGAAGGGCACGGGAAGGGACGGCGAGGTCGGCGTAACTCATCCGATGGAGCCCTCCATTTCCAGTTCGAGCAGCTTGTTGAGTTCCACGGCGTATTCCATGGGGAGTTCTCGGGTAAAGGGCTCGAAGAAACCGTTGACGATGAGGCCCATGGCCTCGTCCTCGGAGAAGCCGCGGCTCATCAGGTAGAACAGTTGGTCTCCCGATACCTTGGACACGCTGGCTTCGTGCTCAAGGTCCGCCGTTGAATTGCCAACCTCCATGGTGGGGTAGGTGTCGGAGCGGGATTCGCTGTCAAGCATCAGCGCATCGCAGACCACTTTGGAGCGGCATCCGTCAGCTTTGGGCGACACCTGAAGCATCCCCCGGTACGACGAACGGCCGCCGTTCTTCGAGATGGACTTTGACAAAATGTTGGACGTCGTGCGGGGCGCAAGGTGGTGCACCTTAGCACCCGCATCCTGGTGCTGACCGGCCCCAGCGTAGGCCACCGAGATGACCTCGGCGTGAGCACCCTCGCCCTTGAGGAGGACGGCGGGGTACTTCATCGTCAATTTCGAACCGATGTTGCCGTCCACCCACTCAACCGTCGCATCTTCGTAGGCCACGCCGCGCTTGGTCACGAGGTTGTACACGTTGGCCGACCAGTTCTGAATGGTGGAGTAACGAATTTTTGCACCCTTCATAGCGATGAGTTCAACCACGGCAGAATGCAACGAGTCGGTGGAGTATGTTGGGGCCGTGCACCCTTCGACATAGTGAATGGAACTCCCCTCGTCGGCGATGATCAGGGTACGTTCAAACTGCCCCATGTTTTGGGCGTTGATCCGGAAGTAGGCTTGCACCGGCATTTCCACATGAACGCCTTTGGGGACGTAGATGAACGACCCACCGGACCACACCGCCGTGTTGAGGGCAGAGAACTTGTTGTCGCTGTAGGGGATGACGGTGCCGAAATGCTTCTTGATGATCTCCGGGTGTTCACGAAGGCCACTGTCCATGTCAAGGAACAGGACCCCTTGCGCTTCGAGATCTTCGCGGAGGGAGTGGTAGACGGCTTCGGACTCGTATTGGGCCGTGACGCCACCGAGGTACTTCTGTTCAGCCTCCGGGATGCCGAGGCGATCAAAGGTTCGCTTGATGTCTTCGGGCACGTCGTCCCAATCCCGCTCGGTGGCGTCGGAGGAACGAAGGAAATAGGTCACGTTGTCAAAATCAATGTTGTTCAATTCACCGCAGTTGCCCCAGTCGGGCATTTCGCGTTCTACAAAATGGTGGTACGCCTTCACCCGAATCTCTGTCATCCATTCGGGTTCGTTTTTGAGCCCCGAAATGTCTCGAACAACCTGCTCGCTGAGTCCTTTGTCAAAGCGAATGGTGGCGTTTTCCGGGTCGTGGAATCCAAACCGGTAGTCGCCAACCGCCTCACGGGCTTCGTCGCTCATGCCTCCACCTCCGTGGCATCGAGCCAGTCGTAGCCCTGCTCTTCGAGTTTCAGTGCCAGCTCAGGGCCGCCCGACATCACGAGTTGACCGTCGATCATCACGTGAACGAAATCGGGTTTGACGTGGTCGAGCAGGCGCTGGTAGTGGGTGATGATGAGGCAACCAGCATCGGGTGCGATTTGATTGATGCCTTTGGCCACGATGCGCAGGGCATCGATGTCCAGGCCGGAATCGGTTTCGTCCAGCAGGGCAAGGTTGGGCTTGAGCAGGAGCATCTGGAGAATCTCCAATCGCTTCTTTTCTCCACCGCTGAAACCGTCGTTCACATACCTGGACAGGACGGATTTTTGCATGTCAAGGGTGTCCATGGCGGCGTTGAGTTCTTGCCGGAACGCACGTGCTTTCACGGTCTCTTGTCGGACCGATTGGACCGACTTCTTGAGGAACGTGCCGACCTGGACGCCGGGGATGACAGCGGGGTATTGGAAGGACAGGAAAATGCCGGCACGGGCCCGCTCGAACACGTCAAGTTCATGCAAGGGGCGGCCCATGAAGAACACTTCACCCTCCGTGATTTCGTAGGCGGGGTGACCCATGATGACGCTGGCGAGCGTCGATTTGCCAGCGCCGTTGCGACCCATGATGACATGCTTCTCGCCGCGGTTGACCGTCAACGAAAGACCGTGCAGAATGGGAGTGTCCTCCACCTTGACGTGGAGGTTTTCAACGCGTAGGATCTCCTCGGCCATGTTCATCCTCATCCTTCCCTCTCGTCACACCTTTATCAATGGATGTAATGCCGAGCAAGGCGGCGTTTTTTGGGGGTTGTGGTGGCAGCGAAGGCCAAGCAACAAGTCTTGAAGCCCACCGTGTGCTGGCAACCGCATGGACGACGACCTCGTGGCCAAATACGCTGCCGAGGCGAAAGCAGCCATGGAAGCCGAAGCCCACCGCCGCATCGCGGAGGCCGTCGACCCCGAAGAAGAGGCTCGGCTGCGCAACCTGTCCCTTGCATCGGTCATCAACACCGTCCACGCCGTTCCCGCCCTGCTTGCGCGGCTGGGAGCGGTGCGGGCCGCACTGGACGGCCATGGCGGGGGTGTCGCCCTCACCGCATGGGAAACGGGCCCCAATGGACTTGATTTGGTGCTTGACTTGACCGGCGCCTGTTTGTCCTGCGGTGCCGCTCCCGGCACGCTTGAAGGCGTGAAAAACGACCTCGAAAACGATCACGAAGTGGCTCGCGTGCGGTTTTCGTCGGGTCTCCTTGACACGTTCGACGACTTGGGTCGAGAATTCATTCTCGCCCACGGCGCGGTGGAGTTCGTTGACCCCCTGAGCAACACCTGACGGCACCGAACGAGCGAGGCTTTCATATTCATCGGGTTGAGGGTAGCCCATGGTGGCTTGGCAGGACACCCCCCGACCGGACCCCAACCCGTGCCGTCCTCAAGACCACGGTCGGTTTGAGATCACGCAGCGCGACGGCCGGGCTCGATTGGGCCGCTTGCACACCCACCACGGGGTGCTCGAAACACCGGCGTTGCTTCCGGTGGTCAACCCCAACATCCGGACCATCGAACCTCGGGTCATGTGGGACAGGTACGGCATTCAAGCGCTCATCACCAACGCCTACATCGTGTGGAAACACGATGAACTCAAGGCGCATGCAACGCAGAAGGGTGTTCACGACCTTCTGAATTTCCCTGGTGCCATCATGACCGACTCGGGAACGTTTCAGTCCTACGTCTACGGCGACGTGGAGGTGGGCGTGGAGGACATCGTGACCTTTCAGCGAACCATCGGCGTTGACATCGCCACCATGCTGGACGTGTTTTCCCGACCCGACATGACCCGCGCCGAAGTCAAGGAAGCGGTGGAGGAAACCGAACGGCGTGCTGAAGCGAGCCTCAAGGCAGCCGGCGATACCATGTTGAACGGACCGATTCAGGGCGGCGTGCACCACGACCTCCGACAATTGTCTGCCACCGTCATGGGCCAACACGACTTCGCCGTCCACCCTGTTGGCGGAATCGTTCCTGTGATGGAGCAACAACGCTACAAGGATTACGCCAAGATCATGATGGCCACGCTCGCTCAACTTCCCCCGCATCGCCCCGTCCACATGTTTGGTTGCGGCCACCCCATGCTGTTCCCGATGTCCATCGCCCTTGGTGCTGACCTGTTCGATTCCGCAGCCTACGCCCTGTTTGCAAGGGACGGGCGGTTGTTGACGCCTTGGGGCACTGAGCGCATCGACGAGTTGGTTGACTGGCCGTTGACCATGCCGTGCGTCGCGCACATCACACCTGCGGAGGTCCGTGCCATGGCGCCGGAGAACCGTGAGAACCTGCTCGCACACTTCAACCTCGAAGTGACCCTGGCGGAATTGGCTCGCTGCAAGCAAGCGGTCCGCGACGGCAAAATCTGGCAGCTCGCCGAACAACGAAGCCACCAGCACCCTGCCCTGCGTGAGGCCTTTCTGTGGTTGACCACCCCGCCCGGGCGTGCGCCGACCGAGCTCAAGCGCATCCGTTCCGAACGGGAGTCGGGCAAAGACCGAGAAGGCGAACGGGGCACTTGGGAAGAGGAATGGGATTGGTTGGTGTGGGCGCAGCTAACCCCGCGACAAGGCGGCGTCCAGTGGGGGGGTGACGACACGTTCGTCCGCCCTCATGTCCAAAAGGCACGGCATCAACTTCACCATCGCTGGCAAGCCTCCGCCGATGCGCAACAAGCCGTCATCTTCCACGGTATCCGCGGCCCCTTCCGCGAGCGGCTGACCGATGTGTTACCTTGGCTCAAGCATCACCACCCCAACATCGAACCACTGATTCTTACACCGTTGGGCGTTGTTCCTGCCGCGCTCGAGGACCTCAACCCGTTCGCCCACCTTGATGCGCCGCCATGGGTGCTTCAGCACGAGCCTGAACCGTCTTGGCTGGACACCGAAATGGCCCGTTTGGGTCTGACCGGTGTGCCATGGGCGACGGTCAACCTCGTGGGCGACGGGGTGAAGCATCGGCTCGCTGAGGCCTTGGCAGATCTCGGGCACGGCGAGGAGCCCTTCGTTCACCTTCCGTTGAGCGACGATGAGCGAACCGCTGCCATGGCCGGCATTCGCCATGAGCAAGGACAAGCCAAATTGATGGTGATGCACAACACGGACCGTGCCACCGCCGCAGCCTTGATGGAAGGAACCACCTTCGTCGTGAACCGAGAGGGGCGCATCAAGAACATCAAGGGGCCCGACGGGGTTCATCGATTCAGCCCCCGTCTACGCGACGGGGGTTTGTCGCTGTCCACTGCAGGAGCAGCGGCGCTGTTCGCTCAACGAAACGACCTCTTGCCCTCCAGCATGCCGTCCAGCGAATGGCTCACGAGCGCCCACCGGGGACCGGCGGTGGTGGTGGTCAACGAGGACGCCGAACCGTTCGTTCGCAAGGGAAGGAACGTCTTCCACGGGTTCATTCAAGCCTGCGATGCGTGGTTGAACCCCGGCGAGGCCTGCATCATGGTGAGCGCCAACGGGACGTTCCTCGGCCACGGTGTGGCACAATGCACGGCCACCGATGCGAAGACCTTCACCAAAGGCATCGCCGTGAAGACGCGTGGGGGCGTTGGTGAAGCGTCACCGAAGGCGTGAAGGCAAGCCTTCATGGGGCGCCGCTGATACCCTTCAGCGCGATGTCTGGCCTGGATGACCTCATCATCCACACCAAGGGGCTCACCAAATCCTACGGCCCACACGTGGCGCTGGACAACCTCAACCTGTCTGTGCCTCGCGGTGCCACCGGTCTGCTCGGCCAAAATGGGGCAGGCAAATCCACCTTCCTGAAGACCATCCTCGGGCTCATCACAGCGACCTCCGGCGAGGGGACCGTGCTGGGTTTCGACATCCAAACCCAGGGACCCGCCATTCGTCAACGCATTGGCTACATGCCGGAGTACGACGCCCTGAATCCGAGCATGGACGCCATCCATCAGGTGAGGTATTCTGGCGAATTGTTGGGCATGAACCCGAAGGTGGCACTGAACCGTGCCCACGAGGCCCTGCAGTTTGTTGGCATGGGTGAACAGCGTTATCGTGAAATCAGCAGTTTCTCAACGGGGATGAAACAAGCGACGAAACTGGCCTGCGCCATCATTCACGACCCTGACCTCATCATCGCTGACGAACCCTCGAACGGTTTGGACATGAAAACAAGAGAATTCATGATCTCCACCCTCAACACCATGGTTCACGATGGCCAACGCTCCGTCCTGATGGCGAGCCACCTGATGGACGACGTCGAACGGGTGTGCGACAACATCGTCTTGCTCCACAAGGGCAAGTTGGCCGCGCAAGGACGCATTGAAGACCTCAAGGCCATCGACCGCGAGATCGAAATCCACGTGTGGGGCAGTGCCAGCCCCCTTGAGACCACCCTGAAGGACAGGGGATTCAGGGTGCGCCGTGAAGGACGCGTCATGCGCATCGCCCACACCCAAGAGGACACCACATCACACATCCTCCAAGCCGCCAGTGAGGTGGGGGCACAGATTCGCAAGATGCACGAATACGAAGCATCGTTGGAAGACCTCTTCCTTGCCATCATGGACAACCTCGGTTACGCCGTCAAATCCAGCGACGACCTGCTCAGAAACGCTGTTCAGGCACGCCAGGTTGACGCACCCCAATCCATGGGAGGGGCCGGTTCGTGAGCCAAGACGAACGCAGCAGCCCTGAGGCGCCCGTGCAGGGGCAAGCCCGCATGGACGTGGCATGGGGCGCCAACGACGGTGACGAATCGGGCGCCTCGGCGCAAACCGCCCAAGCGGCAGCGAGTGGCGAAATTTTCGAACAGCACTACACGCCATGGAACGGCACGCTCAACCCGAGATGGATGCGAAATTGGGCCATTCTACGGCACCACGTGTTGGGTGTGTTTTCGAAAGGTCACCGGCCGTGGTCCATGCCAACGCGGATCTTCATTCTCATCACCTTCCTCGCCGCCATGGGCGACGCTGCCCTGACCTTGGTTTCCAGCCTGTTCGGGGAATCCGAACTTCACACCATTTTTGGCGTGAGTCGGGACAACCTGTACGGCCATGTGCTCGGGTTTTTCCCTCGAAACACCCTCTATTACCCCCTCATTGCGGCGTTGCTGGTCGGCGGCGTCATTTCAGAAGACCGCCAGCATGGC
>Ga0255782_10001832_pt1 | contig 17778 bp, 12 predicted proteins | sample 101ome_26_FD_179980 | JGI IMG/M metagenome (GOLD analysis project Ga0255782, IMG submission 179980) | Coastal salt marsh microbial communities from the Groves Creek Marsh, Skidaway Island, Georgia - 101408AT metaG (version 2) | ecosystem: Environmental > Aquatic > Marine > Intertidal zone >...
AGACGCGCGGGGTGGGGGGGGGGTGGGGGGGGCCGGTGGTGTGTGGTCCGCGGGTTCGCGCGGGGCGTTCGCGCGCGTTCGACGCGTTCGAGACGACGACTGACTCGATCGCGACATCGCGTAGGTACGCGTCCGAGGGAAGCGAGAAGCTCGAGCGTAGTGAATTAAACGTGCTCGGCACGTTCGTGTTCCAGTGGGAGTCCTCCGCGCCGGGGAAGAGCGTGTTCACTCGAGAGAATGTATTGGAGATGCGCGAGCTCGAGCGCGTCGTCACGTCGAGGTACGACGCGTTTTGTCAGATGCGATACGATGTCGCGTCGCACGCACCGTTGGGATGTCACGCACCGTTATCACCGATAAAGTACTTTTTCCCGTCGGTCGGCGCGGACGGCGAGATGCGGTACGACGGCGAGGGTCAACTCGTGAGCGACGTCGACGCCGTGGTGCGCGACGTCTTTGCCAACGACACGCGCGCGTTCGGCTACTTTCTCGGAGATTTCGACCCGGAATCCAACGTGGTCGGCATCACGCGCGCAAAATACTTTATGGGAACGCCTTTCCAAGGATTCACGAGCGCGTCGGATCGATCAGAAGCGCAGGAAAAAGTGCTCAAGTCATTTCTCGATCCAATCGAGTCGGAGCTCTTCCGACGATTCGGCATGTCGGGAAGCATCGTCTCCAGTCCGTATATGTCACCGGCCGTGGCTGAGCCACCCGCAACCTTGATCACGCGTTGGGACGCCGAGTACCTTCGTCAAAAAGATGCCGCTCGCGTCATCGCCAGCGACTTGGCGTGGACGATCGGCTCCATTGGCGCGGTGTGGCTCTACATCGCCGTCAACACGCAATCCTTTTTCATCGCCTTCGTGGGCATGTTCGAAATACTCATATCGTTCCCGATCGCGTTGTTAATCTATCGATTGATCTTTCGCATTGAATACGTCGGAAACATCACGGCGCTGTCGATTTTCATTCTGTTGGGACTCGGCGCGGACGACATCTTCGTCTACTTTGACGCGTACCGTCAGAGCGCACACGAGCCGGGCGTCGGAGAGTCTCTCTCGGATCGATTACTGTACAGCAGTCGCCGGGCGTCGAAGGCGATTTTCGTCACGTCGTTGACGACGACTGGCGCGTTCTTGGCCACCGCGTGGTCGTCGATCACGCCGCTCGCGGGGTTCGGTATTATGTCGGCGACCATGATCAGCGTCATGTTTGTGCTGCATATTTTCCTCTTTCCGCCGGCGCTCGTTATCTACGCGCGTCACTTTGAGCAGAGGATGCTGTGGCATGAACTGTTCAGGCGTTTCAGGCGTCGCGAGAGCGACGACTCGAAGCGTTCGATGGGACCGATCGAGCGGTTCTTTCACGACCCGTTCTTTCGCGCACTCAGTCGTCGGTGGTTGCGTCTCGGTCTCCTTTGCGGCTTCGTCGCGATGTTTGTCGTGGCGGCCAAATTTTGCTTGCATCTCGAGACTCCTTCAAAGCTCGAGCGTTGGTACAGTTCAAAGCATATGACGCAACAGTTTAGCGACAGGGAGCAAACCGCGTTTATGCGCTCGACCGAGGATATCAAGGTACACGTGGACGTGTTTTGGGGCCTCGACGGCGTGGACACGTCTGGCGTCAATCGATGGAATCTGGATTCTCGAGGTCGTTTACGTCTCGACGACGATTTCGACGTGACATCCGAAGCGGCTCAAATGCATATCTTGAACAGTTGCGCCGCTCTCCGGCACGCACCTTGCTCCAGGAATGGATGTTTGGACAACACGTTGACGGGAGACGTGCGTTGTTTCATGGAAGCGTTTCGCGAGTACGTCGGCGCGGAAAATTTCCCCGTGCCCCGCGAAGATTTTCTCACTCGGCTGCGGGAGTTTCGAACGAGCGCGTTGGGGTCGACGTTTGCAAACGACATAGGGTTCCGTGATTCTTTTGAACCCATGCACCTCTTCTTCGTCAGAGTGAGCGCGATTTCAACGCTACCTCTCCAAGCTCCGGCGTCCGTGTCGCGCGTTTATTACGACGCGTTTGAGCGTTTGGTGGACGGTTTCAACAGCGCGGCGCCGACGGGCGTCGAAAGTGGCTCTCAAACCGCATACATCGCCTGGACGTGGATGAGAATGCAAGAAACGTTGGTGGAAAACACGTTTCAGGGTATATCAATTTGTTTTTGCATGGCGTTTTTCATTCTGTGCGTGAGCACCGGCAATCTCTTGATCGCTTCGACGTGTTCTGCGTGCGTCGCCGGCGTCGTCGTGAGCGTCCTCGGACTCGGTATTTACAAATGCATGCACTGGGACTTGGGAATCCGCGAGACGATCGCGGCGGTGATTCTCATCGGGCTCAGCGTCGACTACGGAATTCATTTAGGAAACGCCTACGTCGAATCGCCACCTGAAATAAAAACCAGACGCGACAAAACGCGATACGCCTTGAGGACGATGGGTGTATCCATCGTTTCCTCGGCGATCACAACCACCATAAGTGGTTCGATTCTTTGGCTGTGCACGCTTGCCTTTTTTAGCAAGTTTGCGTTCCTCATCGCATCGACCATGTTTTTCGCGGTTTGTTGGTCTCTCTGTTTTATACCGCTCGTGCTCATGGAGCTGGGTCCAGAGGATGATGATTGGAAGATTCAAACCTTGTATCGCTCGGCTACGTTGTACATATCAAGGCTGATGTCTAGGTCTTATCTTCACGCGAAGTGAAGCCGTGGACGCGAAGATTGCGTCCCATTCTATTTCGAGGTATCGTCACGCGACGGGCGTCGCCACCTTTTGCAACTGCGCTTGTTGTCCCGATTGAGACGTGTTGTTGAATATATTATCCAACGTTTCTTTGAGTCCTTCGATGTGGTGTACGCACGAAATGACGTTGTCGATGACGGAGACAAAATCATCCGCGTGGGCGTCCCTATGAATCTTTCGAAGAATATTCAGGACGATCGGTTGCGCGACGTCCATGGAAGACGTGACTCCGTCTGAAATCTTCGCGAACGCGATGCATAAAATCGCCTTGGCGATGACACTGCTCCCAAATCGACAACACACGCCGGAATCGTACAACACGATGGACGAGAGAACCTCGGCCTCGCGCAGGATTCGACTGTGAAGATTGGGCTTTCCGCGTGGAGGCAGCCACGGGGCGCAGTGACAATCGAGGAGAAGTACGGAGAAATACGGCACGAAATTGAACGGCGTCACGCGCGCGACGTTCCACTGTAACTCGCGAAGAACGATAGTTTCCATCTTCTTCAACGCCCCGATGTCAAACGAGATGTCGTTCGCCATTTGTAATCGGTGTCCGATGTTCGATCGGATGTTTTGCAAGGGTTCCTCGAATTTGCACGCGATGAAGAGACACGCCGACGCGACGAGCTGATACATCCACGAACAATCGCCTCGAACCAGATACCCGCTCGTCAAAAAGAATACGTCCAAGTACCGAACCGCGAGCGCCGTCGTGACGCACGAGAATCCATTCAGGACGCCGCTTCGCATCATGCTCTCCACCAAATGAAATCGAACGCACTGCAACGCGCGCATGCGATACTCAGCGTCTTCCCTCGTCACCCGCGTCTCCGTCTCCTCGATCTCGCGCTTTTCGCGATCCATCATGTTCACGCACGTCGCAAGGATGGACTCATGTCCCTCGAGCGTGCTCAGATTACACGTACACTCGCCGATGTGTTTCAAACACGACGCCTCCGCCTCCGCCGACGGTTCCTCGGCGTCGAGTCTCCGCGTCGCCGGCTTCATCTCGAGCGACGCATCCGTCGACGCGTCGGCGGCGGCGCGACCATTTTCGTCTAGACCGGACATGCTCGTGTCGACGCGTTCGCGACGCGCGGGCGACGAGGACGCGTCGTCGGCGTCCTCCTCGACTGACTGCTCAGAGGCAAAAGAACTTTTTTGAGACCACGGCATGTCTGTCGGTCGTCTCCGCGCGTCGAAACGCGCGAGGGCGGACGACGAGGCGTCGAGGAAGAGAAGACAACGCGCGACGAGGCGAGGGACGTCGGATGGACGCGCACGCGCGCGGTGCGCGGCGGCGAGTGACGATGTGCGTTTTCATCGAGTCGAGACGAGACGAAACGTCGTTGCAAATCTGCGTCGTCGCGCGAGGCGGTCGCGTGGATTGATTTGAATCATCATATTCTTGAAATACATGCATGCTATGAAAAAATATCGTGTGAGGACGGCGAGACTTCTGCGGTGTCCCGCGCGTCCCGCGCGTTGGACGCCGGCGTACGAAAACGCCGTCGACGCATCCGCCGTAAAAAACAAAGATACAAAAGTCTACAGATCCCATCGATTGCGTTGTTTGGAACACTCAGCGGCGAGTTCTGCGATCATTTCGTAGTGACGAGCGGCCTGCTCTCGGTTGAACTGCCTCTCTCGACCCACGCCCGAGTCGTAGTCGTGATATCGATTCGCGTCGTGTCGAGGTTCGGAAAACGGCCCGCGCGCCCGCATCGGTCGGTCGAATCGATCGGACGGACTCGCGTGGTGGTCTCCACTCAATTCATCGTAAACCATTCTCTCCAGTTTGGGAGCTGTGCGAGGAGTGCCGGTGTTTCTCGCCGTGGACATGAGCCTCTCTCTCGCGCGAGGTGACTGCGGCGACATCGCCTGCAATCGCCCTTGGTAGACGTCGATGATGCTCTCCAAGCTCTTCGTGTGCTCTTGGTGCATGCGAGACAAATCGTACAAATACTTCTCGTGACGCGCACGCTCCTCCTCGTACTCATCTTGACGCCTTTGAAGCGCCAAAATGGTGTCCTTGAGTGTCTGCATCTCCGCTTGAACCGACGCCGCCGGAAGACTTGTCGCATTTTGCTGTCCATCGCTTCCACCCGATACCGAACGCTTTTTGTGTTCGCTGTCGATATTATGCGCCGTGTCGTCGACGGTCTTACTCTTCGGTCGCTGCACCGCGTTGGCGTTGTCCTCATGATTCGAAGTCGACCTGTTCGCCGGACGCCGCTCGGACATGGGCGATTGCTTGTGGAAATCGCCGCGCAAGAGCTTCTTTTCGAGAGCTCTGAGTCGCCTATCGACCGTGTTGTGCTTACTCGTCGGCTTCGGTGATCCAGTGTCATCACTGTCGAATCCAGGCGATGGACTTCGAGTCCCCGCGCGCTCGTCGCAAACGTCGATCTCTTTGGGATGGTGAATGTCGTTGAGTGCGTCCCAAAACTGCATGTCGTCGTGGTCGTGCAAAAAGTCGTCACCGTCAAAGATCGTTCCGGGCATCTTCAAGTTATCCATCAACGATGGATCACACGACGGCACCGCTTGCTCCTTGGGGAGCTTGGTCTTCGCGTCCTTGAAACGTTTGCGCCTCGGCGCCGTCTCGGCGCGCGTGCGCTGCGCGGCATCCGCCACCGTCAATCCCTTCGGCGCGCTCTTGGTCTTTTTCATAATCGAATCCTTCACCTTGAGCGCGCGCGGCTCCACTTTCATCTTGTTCTCGATCGCCTTCGGACGCGCGTGACGTTGTATCCACGTCGGCTTCAATAACAACTCCCCGTCCGGAACCTTATCCCCTCGCGCAACCGAAAACGACGGCGGCAGCGCCTGCAACGGCTCGTGTCTCCGCCCACACGCCGGCTCCTCTTCATCGGCGAAATCTAACGCATCCTCCGGACGCCCCACACCGACGACTCGTCGCTCCATCGTCAACTCTCGCCTCCCTCGCTTGTGTCCGCGCCCGCCGCGCGCCTTGCGCTTGACGCTCGCGTGCGCGTATCCGTACACGCGGCGCTCCATGTAATCCTGCACGTACATATCCGCCTGCGCCGATCGTGCTCGACTGTTCGACTTGGCGAACAAAGCACTCGCCCCGAACAAATCCTCGTATTGCACGTACGGTTCATCCATCGATCCCTCGGGTATCGTCGTCTCCGTCTTCTTCTGCGTCGGCGTCGCCTTTATCTTCTTCTGCGTCGGCGTCGCCTTCGCCGCCCCTCGCGACGTCTCCCCCTCGAAACACCGTCTCCCCCCCGCGATCTCCTCGCGCATCACCACGCTCTCTGTCCCACTCGTCGTCGCGTCGCGTCCATTCGACCCTCGTTCGCACGCGCTCGTCTCTCCCCTCGCGCGTTCGCGCCCTTCGTCCGCCTCCGGGTCGAAGGCGTACACGTCTCCCGGTTCGCGCGCGATCCCTTTCGTCGCCGCGCCGACCGCCGAGGCGATCGCCGCCGCATCGATCGTGATCTCGCACGTCACCCCTCGTCCGCGCGTCGACGCCGTCGAGCGCGACATGGAGGACGCCCGCGGACGAGTCGAGTCGAGACGCGGCCGAGTGACCTTTCGACCGACCTCCCTCGATGCGCGTCGCGTCGCGTTCGTCCGAGAGTCGCGACCGCGATCGCGCGCGACGCCGCGTTCGCCTCGCGTTCGTTCGAACGACGCCGCGTTCGTCGCGCGACGCGAGCGCGACGCGTCGCGAGGTGACGACGCGCGCGACGTCCGTCGCCACCGGTGCCAGGGCGTCGAGGCGGTCGATCCGGAGACGCGACGGGGCGATTGATGGGACCGTGGATGGGTGTTTTGAACAATGAGATATGCGATGAAGACCCGCGTTGAGGGACGTATGAAGCCTGTGTGGGGGTGATTCTGTGAGGTGACAGGGGATGGGGGATATCGTGCGTCCATGGGAGGCGAGTTCTCGTAGTGGAGACGTCGAGAACGGTGTGTGCGTGTGCGTGCGTGTGTGCGCGTGTCCGTGCGCGTGCGTGTGTGTACGACGGGTTCGAGCGCACAAATATGCCATCAAAACACACGACGTGTACACATAAAAAAACCATCGCCATCACGCGCCCGAGGGCGGCGGCGGCGGCGCGGTGACGACGACGCCGACGACGGCGCGCGCGCGACGCACTCGGCGACGCGCGCGCGGTGTGACGCACCATGGGCGGTGGGAAGAAGCGCGCGGTGAACTCCACCGGGAAGGTGGTGCCGAAAAAGGTGCTCAAGGCGAAGAAAGGAACGACGAAATCGGCGGCGTCGAGGTACGTGACGAGAAATCAGGCGCTCAATCGCTTGCAACTCAAGCTCGGGGATTTCCGACGGTTGTGCATTTTGAAGGGGATACACCCGCGAGAGCCGAAGAAGAAGACGCAGGGTCAGGGGAAGACGTATTATCACGTCAAGGATATCGCGTTTTTACACCACGAACCACTGTTGGAAAAGTTTCGAGAGCTTCGGGCGTACGCGAGGAAATTGAAGCGGGCCAAGGCGAAACAAAATTACGTCGCGCTCGATCGGTTGAGGGATAATACGCCGCAGTATGAATTGAGCCATTTGGTCTTGGAGCGGTATCCGTCGTTTCGGGACGCGTTGAGAGATTTGGACGATCCGATGTGCATGTGCGCGTTGTTCGCCGTCTTGCCGACGGTGAACAGACACAACATCGCGCCCGAGGTGGTGGAAAAGTCTGAGAGGCTCAGTCGTGAATTCAAATCGTATTGCATGCGCACGCACGCGCTGCGAAAGGTGTTTATCTCCGTCAAAGGGATATATTACGAGGCGAACGTTGAGGGTGAAGACGTCACGTGGCTCGAGCCGCACGCGTTGGCGCAAACCATGCCCGAGGACGTCGATTATCGCGTCATGCTCACCTTTCTCGAATTTTATCACGATTTGATGTCGTTCGTCAACTTTAAGCTCTATAAAGAGGCGGGTCTGCAATATCCTCCCGTGTTAAACGAGGAGATGGACGACGCCGCGGCCGGTCTCGCCGCCGTCGTGCACCAGCTCGCGAAAAAGGCTGACGCCGCCAACGCCGCGGCGCTTCCCGCGGAGAGCGACGCCGCGCGAGCGGTGGAATCGCGCGCACAGACTTTGAAGGAGAAGTTGGCCCTCATCGCGGAACACCAGGACGAGGAGGATGAAGAGGACGACGGGATGGACGACGATGACGAAGATACCGTCGTCGGTGAGATGACGGAGGACCAACGCGAGTGCTCGAAGATTTTCGACGGTCTCGTCTTCTTCATCAACCGCGAGGTGCCGAGAAACATGATGATTTTCATCATCAAATCGTTCGGAGGCGATGTGTGCTGGGAAGGTGAGGGGTCTCCGTTCGACGCGGACGACGCGCGCATCACGCACGTCGTGATAGATAGACCGACGAAGAACATGAAACTCAATCCAAAGGTGGTGTACGTGCAGCCGCAGTGGGTGTGCGACTGTGCGAACTGGCGCGTTTTGATTCCTCCCGAGGAGTACGCGCCGGATTGCGAGCCGCCGCCGCACTTGAGTCCGTTCGTCGGCGCTGATGACGATGGGTACACGCCCGAGTACGCGAAGACGTTGCTCAAGCTTCAAGAGGAGGCGCGTGCCATCAGAAACGGTGTGCCGCTCGTCAAGATGTTGGACGCGGGCGACGAGGAGATGGACGAGGAGGCAGAGGCGCTGGCGGAGGAGAAGCGTTACAGAAAGGAATTAGAAGCGGAGATGAAGGGCGTGTCCTACTCCAAGTCGCTGGAAAAGGCGGACGAGGAGAGCGACGAGGACGACGAGGAGGAGAGCGAGGACGAGGACGAGGACGAGGACGAGGACGAGTCCTCCTCGGAAGACTCCGACGGTGAACCGAAGAGTAAACTCACCGCCGACATGGCGCTCAGCGAAAAGGATAAGATAATGAGAGATCAACTCGCGAAGGGCTCGTCCGACGAACAGATGAAGAAGATGTCCTACATGCTCCTGCCCAGAAAGAAACGCGAACTTTATAAGGCGATGCAACTCGGCATCGCGAAGAAGGAGAAGCGCGCCGCCGAGTTGACGCGACTCGCTGAGGAACACAAGGAGAAGAAACGCCGGGCCGCCGAGGGCGAGAAGGAGGAACCCAAGCCGAAGAAAGGGAAGAAGAGCGCGCCGACGAAGAAGAAAAAGTGAGATTGAGCACGATGTAATATGAGAAAGAATTTGGAGCGAAGACGACGCCCGAGCGCTGAAATCGGAAATAATTGTTTTACCTATTAAAATGTAAGCGTCGCTAAAGCCAAATTCATTACAGGACATTTAAACGAGACGGATGACACCCATCTCAGCGTTATCCCCGCGGCGGCTCAACGTGCGCACGATGCGCGTGTAACCACCGTTTCTGTCCGCGTAACGCTTCGGGGCTTGCTCGAAGAGCGCGTCGACAACCTCCTTATCGTAGATGAACGACTCCGCCATGCGTCGCTTGTAGTCATCACCGTCCTTGGCTAATTGAATCATGTGTTCCACCGGCTTACGAATCGCCTTCGCGCGCGCCATGGTCGTCGTGACCGTGCCGTGACGAAGCAACTCCGTGGTCAAGCCGCGGATGAGCGCCTTGCGTTGATCCGCCGGCTTGTTAAGCTTCGGGTTCTTCTTCGCGTGACGGATCATCGTCCACTTCCCTTGTTCGGTTTCAACACCGAACGTCAAGCCAACACCTACATTCACAAAAAATCACGCGTCGTACCGTCAGTCATCGCGCTCTCTCTCGCGCTCTCTCTCGCGCGCGTCAAGACCTAAAACCCTCAAATGAGCCTCATCACCCCCGACGCCCCCCCCGCGCGCGCGTCTTCCACCACCCCCGCGCGTGAACGAATTTGAACCATAGCATTTCCCATCGTTCGCGCGCCCCTCTCCCGCGCGTTCACACGCCTCGCGTCCGCATCCACGCCCACACATCGCGCGCATCCCGCGCCCCCCCTCTCGCGACCGCCCATCGCGCGCCAGCGTCATCGTCGTCATCGTCGTTCGCGTCGTCGTCGAGCGCGCGGACGCACCTCGTCGAGAAATCTCGACCGGCGCGGCGCCGTTCATGCCACCGAGGGCGCTCTGCGCGGCGACGAACGCGGCGGACATCGTCGTGCTGGACACTGGCGCGACGTCACGACGTCCCGCGCGCCGACGAGGGCATCGAGGGTGGCGCGGGCGCGCGCGAGTGCGCACTGTTTGCCCATACGCTGACCACATGTCCGAACGAATTCCATGTCGTTGTATCTCATCCGTCCTTCGCGCGCGGACGTCGTGATCGTCGTAGTCGAGTCTGTTTTACTGCTATGTGTGCGTCGATGAAAAAGCGCGCGATCGATCGGATGCGCGACGAAACTTATCCGCGCGCGAGGGACGACGACGGTCGGGAGAGACGCACGCGCGCGCGCGAGCGGAGACGCGAACGAGGCCGTGTCGTGTCGTCGGTGCGATGGCGCGAGCGATGGCGCGAGCGGTGGTGCGAGCGGATGCGCGGATCGCGCGCGCGATGGATGGGGCGCGCGATGGGCGGCGACGAGGCGCGCGCGTCGGGACGGCGGCGGTGACGCGACGGGGTGACGCGGCGCGCGCGGGAGCGGGCGGTGTGGGCGATGGGAAGACGGCGGTCGTCGTCGGTGGTGGCGTCGGGGGATTGGGGATGGCGTCGAGGTTGGCGAACGCGGGATTCAACGTCACGTTGTTGGAGAAGAATGGCGACGTCGGCGGGCGATGCCGAAGCGAGGAGTTCGCCGGGGGCGGAGAGGGGTACCGATTCGATACCGGGCCGTCGTTGATGTTGCTTCCGGAACGGTACATGGAGCAGTTTACGTCCGTCGGGGAAAAGTTGGAGGATTACTTGGACGTCGAGCGCGTGGACCCGGCGTATCGTGCACACTTCGGCGATCACACGACGCTCGATTTGTTGTACGACATCGAGGCGATGCGTAAGCAGTTGGACAACGTCGAAGAGGGCGCCGGTGGGAGATACATCGACTGGCTCGGCCGGGCTCGGGCGAGTTTGGATTACGGCGTCGCCGCGTTCATCGAGCGCGACGCCAACTCCATTTTGGATTTCGTCGACCTCTCTCGCGTCGGACCTCTCGCGCTCGCCGTGAACCCGGTCGATTTGCTTCTTCCACAGTTTAACCAGATGGCCAAGTATTTCAAAGATGAGCGCCTTCGCGCGCTCTTCTCTTACCAAGAGCTGTACGTTGGCTTGAGCCCGTACAACGCGCCGGGCGTGTTTTCTTTGCTCGCCGCGACCGAGCTCACGGATGGAGTTTGGTATCCAATGGGTGGTTTCACCAAGGTTCGTGAAAGCTTGCTCGCGATCGCTGAGAAGAAGGGGGCGAAAGTTCGCTTGAACAGCGCGGTTTCTGAAATCGTGACGGAGGAAGTCGACGGGTTGGCCGCGGCGAAGGGCGGCTCGCACACCGGTCGCAAGGTGACGGGCGTTCGTCTCGCGTCGGGTGAAGTGATCGAAGCTGATGTCGTCGTGGCGAACCCCGATTTGCCGTGCGTTTGGGACCAAATGCTTGACTCCGTGGGTGAGCCGGCGAAGAAGGAGAGCGAAAAGTGGGACAACGCCGAGTACTCGTGCTCCGTGCTCGAGTTCAACTGGTGCTTAAAGAAGGAAATCCCCGGACTTTTGCATCACAACGTCTTCTTATCTGGCGATTACAAGGGTAGCTGGGATCGTCCGGCGACGGTGGACGATTTCGCCGCGCCGCGACAACACAACTTTTACTGCCACAACCCGGTGTACACTGACAAGACGTGCGCTCCCGAGGGCGGTGCCTCACTCATGATTTTGCTTCCGATCGCGAACATCAAGGAACAAGAGGACATATGCAAAAAGCGCGGCGTTCCGGTTCCGAGCGAGACCGATCTCATCGAGGCTGGACGCGAAGCCATCTTGCGTCGATTCAAGGAGGCTGGTCACGGCGACCTCTCCGAGATCATCGCGCACGAATCCGTCACCGTGCCCAGCGAATGGCGAGAAAAGTTCAACATCAAGAACGGTGCGGTCTTTGGTTTGTCCCACGGTTTGTTGCAACTCGCCGCGTTCCGCCCGCCGGTGCGCACGGGCATCAAGCAACTAGACTCCCCTGTCGTTGACGGTTTGCACTTCGTCGGCGCGTCGACTCGTCCGGGCAACGGCGTGCCGCTCGTGCTCATGGGCGTGAAGTGTGTCGCCGAGCAAATCATGAAGGAGGCGGACGCGTAATCCGTCGTAGCGCGCGACGCGACGGCAGCTGGCTTGTATTTGACAATTTATTCTTTAGTCTCGTCTCGACTGTCCCATGGACACCTCACTTTTTGCCATGCTACCGCACGTCATCGTCGTCTTAATCGCGCTCTTCGTCTCGCCGACGGTCGCACAAGCCAATAATCGCACACTCAACTGTTCAGACGTCAACGTCGTCATCGGCGCCTCGGCGCGGCACGGTGGCGCCTCAAGTCTGTTTGCCCAACTGGCCAGCTTCAGTGGTCTCGACGAGCTCGTCGTGCCCGGAGGCTTGTTTTACGAAGTCACGGGCGATTTGACGTTTTTCGTGCCCAAAGACGACGCCCTCGAGGCCGAGATCGAATACTGGCAGGAGGCGCTCGGGCTCTCCGGCAACGAAACGGTTCGAGAAAATAAAGCCTACGTCCAAGAAATTCTTCGTCAATACATCGCTTACGGAAATGTCTCCGTCGGGTATCGCGGACTGTTCGTCACGATCGATGGGTCAATTTTCAACTGGACGGATGCCGACGAACCCGGCATGTCGAAGATAGAATTACAACCGGTCGGCACGCAGCTGTTAGAGTCGCCGCTGGTGCTCTACGTCAACGATTCCTCCGCCCAAATCGAGACCTGTTCTCGCGGAATCGAGCTCGCTCGCGTGGTGCGTGACAGAACATACGTGCGAATGGCCGTGCGACGATCCATGCGACAAGCCGCTCGAGCGCGAGGCAGACGCGGTATGCGCAAGTTGCTGCGTTCAAATAAATTTTTACAGTGATACTAAAGGAAGCTGCCGTCGCGCGCGCAGGCTCATCCGTGACATGGAAGACGTTCACCCGTACAGCGTCGGCGGATACACGATGCTATCGATGATCGACTCGACCGTCTTACGCCACTTATCCTCTTCGCCGCGGGGAAACTGCGCAGTCGCCGTGTACAGGTGACCGACTCTGCCGTCGTACCCGAGTCCCGCCAACACGAAGAACACCGAATTAATTCCAGCCGACGGTCGCTCAAAGGTGTACTCAACCTTGTAGTAATCACCCTTGGCCACGGAATCCACCAATTCGGCGTACTGCACGCGATCCTCTCGTCCCTTTTTCGCCTTTGGTTTATTCAACGGCACGACGAGCCCGTATCCGAAACCGAACGCGTCGCCCAACGACCCCATCTTCGTAAAATCCGCCCCCGCCGGCGTCGCCACGATCGTCACGTTGACGTCTCTCGCGTCCTCACTCGTCGGCGCTATCGTCCACACGTCTCTCGCGCCGCCTCCGAGCACCTCTTCGCTCGCCGGCGTCGCACCCTTGAGCGTCACCCAGTCGCTCGGATAGCTCACCGAGAATTTCAGCTTGGCGTCGTCGTACGTCGTGAGTCCCGCGTCGGCGCGCGCGGAAAACGGTAGACCGAACGTCGACGCGCCGACGACGGTGAGCGCGGAGGCGAGAAGGGCGCGACGCGAGGAGGCTTCGGCGCGATCGTCCGCAACGTGCGCATCCTCTCGTCCGCGCGCTCGAACGCAACCGTGCGCGCGACGCGCGCGCGACGGCGCGCTCTTGGAGACGACGCACGACGTGTGAGAGACGCGCGAGGGCGCGAGGGTGGACAACATCTCGCGTCGCCGATCGCGCACGCGACAGTGTGAAGAGCGACGTGACTAGAGACTGGAGACGCGCTCGAGAGCGGTCACCGCGCTGTACAGAGAAAAAGTTTCAAAATCACAAATCGTCGGCGAGATCGAGCTCGACTTTCGTCCCCTCCTGATCCTTGAACGCGGGTTGACCGAGATACGGACATCCCGCGCACCGAAACGCGTCGCCGAGCGCGCAGTTGCCGCACGCGCTGACGAAGGTTTCGGGCTTCACCTCCTCCTCCGCCGCCTCCGCCTCGGCGCGTCCGCACGTGCAATTCTTACACGCCTTCTTTCCTGCGCCAATCTCGCAATCATCGTACTTGACCGGCTCCGAGTTGACGTCCAATTCCGTGAGGAGCGTGTTCTCGTCGATGAGGTCGTCGTCGGCGCCCTCGTTGCCCCAACCCGGCGTCGTCGGCGGCGTCTTCGCCTCGCGCGATTTCAGCGCGAACGACGTCCCTCGCGCCCAATCCGGTTTCCTCGCACGAATCACACCGTCCGCGCTCGCGCCGACGTCCGTGAATCCGGCGAACACGAGTGCGTCTCTCGCGTCGTCGCCGCTCGCCGCGTCGACGCGCACCGCGCACGTCCCGCCCGGACGCAACGCCTCTCGCGCCGCCGCTCCCGCGCGCGTCGCCCCCTCACCGTCCGCGACGGCGACGTAAAACCCATCGCACGTCGGTTCCCTGGGCGCGACGAGCAGGGCGTCGATCTCGTCGTACGTCGTCGTCGTCGAGACGTTCGCGTCGTCGAGGTCTCGAAGCGCGGCGCGAATGGTCGCCCGCGCGGCGTCGTCACCGGTCGCCACGGCGGCGTCGACGCACAGAATCACGCGTCGCTCGCGCATCGTCGTCCTTCGTCGTCGCGCGCGAGGCGTCCGTCGTCTGGGGACGAGTCGAAGAGCGATGGTTTGTGGATTTGGCGAGCGCTCTGGGCGCGAGGGTCGTCTCGTCGTCGACGCGCGCGCCGCGTACGACGTTGCTCGGGCGCTCAGCGGCGACGCGTGATCGTAAAACTGATCGTTATCATTAAACTTGGAAAACTTGACTGTACTAACTTGAAAGATAAAAAACCGTCGTCGAGGGACGGCGTCCGAGCGCGCTCACACGGCGGAACCGTACGCGCTGGGCCGGACGGATCGCACGAGGGAAGTGTGTTCGTGCGCTTTCGAACCCTTGGCGACTTCGCTCGCGGAGGAGCGTCGACGCATGAAAACCAAGAGACCGGCGGCGGCGATAAAGACGCTGACGGCGGTGAGGGCGAGCGGGACGGCGCTTTGACCAAACGCGGGGCTGGCCTCGCGAAGAGAAACGCGCAGTCGGTCCCCGAGGTGGCCGCGTTCGAACGAAGTCACGCGTGTGTCTGATGAACGCTGGTTCGTTCCGAGAAGTGCGGATGCTCCGCACACTTTGGCGCCTTCACCGGTTGTGAATCGAAGAGTGTTGCCTTCGCAGGTTTTCGCGTTGAAACCTTCGCAGTTGCCCGCAGCGTCCAAAACGTTGGTAACTTTCACTTCGAAGGTCCCGCTTATGTCGTTCGGATACTGCATCACCCACTTGCCCTGCGCCGCCGAGTTGGTACAGACGATTTTGTACTTCGACTTGATATCGGTGAGCGACACTTGCTCGTTCGCCGGCGCGCACTTTTCATCGAAAATTCTCCTCACCGTCGTCTGAACCTTCGAGCAGTCGATGGGTTCGTAGTAGGTCACACCGACCGTTCTCGTCGAGGGATACTGCTTCAGCTCGCTCGCGAGTGGCTTGACGGTGTCGACGACGAGAGTTAAGACTTCATCGGATGTGAATTCGTGGACGGATGTTTCCGCAAAGACGTCCCCTTTCACGCAGAATGACTTGACGCGTACTTCATACGTGCCATCTTTGAAGCCGCTGAGCATTTGATCAAACTCATTGTTTACGTCCCAGGCAAACGGGCAGCCACCACCGCGCGAATGTGGGCAGAGTAAGTTCTTCTTGAAGCTATCGCTCTTTTCCGCGGTCGTCGCGTGTTCAGCGGAACTTTTGGCGGAAATCCATTCACCTTCGCCGACGGGGCGGTACTGGACTTTGATCGCAGCGAGGTTTGGATTCGTGGTCGGTTTGACGGGCAAGGCGTCCGGCCAGAGAACGCTTCGGTCCGGGTTGAAGACCTTGAGCTTGAGAGCGTCGGGTCGAGCTTTCGACACTTGAGAAAACTTGTAGTCGCGAAGAGTCTCCCCGTCGAAGCGAACCTCTGGGCACTTCTGACTCCAAGTCATTTTCTGAAGATATGCACTCTGTTGAATCGGCTCGCGGTTCAAATTGTCGAGACTCGACTCGCACATGCTCTGAACGCGCACTTTCATGTACTTCACCGCTCGCGTGATCGAACTCAACGGTTTGACTCTCATCGTGAAGGTTGTCTCGGTGACTCTCTTCTGCGAGTCGAATGAATCCGAGTTGATGACCTCCAGTGGCACCAGCTCACCGAGAGGTGAAATATTCACCCCGTTTATCGAGATTTCAACGTCATTTACATCACTTCCCAGTGCAGGCGCCGTTTGGGCGGTGTTCCTCGCGACTGCTATAACAGTCGAAGGATTTTGGTTCCTCGCGACGGCGGTTCCGACCTCATCTTTGATTCTCTTCACCATCGCGTCCTGGCTCGCGACCACGGAAGCTGCCGTCGTGTTGATGGCGTGCGATATCGATTTCGGATCATCGTCCTCATGGTACGCCTTGTTGGCTGCATCTAGAATCTCCTGGATTGAAGACGCCAGACCATCCACGATGCGCAGACCGAGGGGGAACGACTCCCGGTACATGGTCCCAGTTTGAATTTTCAGCTGGATGATGGCCTGCTCGCCTGGATTCAAATCAAGATTCGTTGGGGTGCTTGCGAGTTCGAGGACGTATCCGCTCTCTCGCCAAACGGTCAGTGGTTCGCCGGGACAAGAGCTGCGGCCACCCATTGTAGTAAACACGGGTGTTCCGAAACGTTTGTCTGCAGCTACTTTTATGACGAATTTATCACCAATGTTTGGATCGCCAAGCGTGTAGCTCGATGATATCGAACCGTGCTTATTCCAAGCGAAGGAGCGATCATAGGTCATCGTCTTGGTCACCGTCATGTCGCCGCTCGTATCTTCACCAGCCGCTGCCAAGCCTGCGTTGATGCCCATCCCGATGAGACCGCCGAACTCCACCTCGTGCTCGACGTGTTGCGTCGCGGTGACTGAGACTCCGATGCCGTACATATCATCGGACATCTTCTCAGCTGAGGAAAAACTGTACTCGACAGAATGACCACCACCGCTAAAAGTGAGCAATAAAACATCTTGATGCGGCTCCAACGGATTTGATTGGCCTCTCACACGCATTCCGCTTCGCGCGGTACCGCCTGTAAATGATGCGCTCACACGATCCGCAGAGTATTTTGGAGATAGGAAATAATCTTCGCCCATATTGTACGCAGACGTCCCTTTCACTGATAACAGGCTATCATCGGCTGCGTCAAACTCTCCTTTCTCACACAGCACGCCGCGACACGATTGAAATGACTCGGTCAAGTCATCCATGGTGCCTTCAAGCATGCCCCACGTGAATACGCCTCGATCGTAATCGCCATCGTAAAACGTGTCTTCGTACTTGGGCAAGTTCTTTTTGTACCTATCTCGGGGATAAGAGATCCAACCGTAACCGCTAGATGGTACTTCTGCCTCATCAATCATCTGTGTTTTCAGTTCTTGCAAATATTGCGCCATCTCGTACAGCACCTTGGCTGACATGAGCACTTTCATTGCCGTTGATTTCTTTGCTTTGTCTTGCAACTCTTCAACTTTCTTCAACTTTGCTTTGATCGGGCCCATTTTTTTAGCCAGAGCTTTTTTCTTCTTGTCGGCAGCTGAGCTCATGCCGTTCGCAAGACCGCCAAACTTGTTGACGAATGCCGACGCGGCTTGTGCGGCTTTGTTGGATTCCATTTTCTTTGCAAACGCCGTAATCGCCTTCTCATGTTGAGTGTAAAAGCCCTTTGCGGCATCATATACGCCCTTGGCGTCGTCATATATTGCTTTTACATCGTCTGCGACGCCCTGCGCGTCTTCGATGATAGATGACGCATCATCGGATATGCTGGAGGCGCTATTAACGTCGCCACTCTCGATCGATGATTGCACCTTTTTAGAAAGATCCCCG
>Ga0255782_10001872_pt1 | contig 17583 bp, 12 predicted proteins | sample 101ome_26_FD_179980 | JGI IMG/M metagenome (GOLD analysis project Ga0255782, IMG submission 179980) | Coastal salt marsh microbial communities from the Groves Creek Marsh, Skidaway Island, Georgia - 101408AT metaG (version 2) | ecosystem: Environmental > Aquatic > Marine > Intertidal zone >...
ATTTTAAATATTAAAGAACATTTTAAACATAGAAAGATAAATTTAGTTTTTGGCTGTGGGGGAGATAGGGACAAACCGAAAAGATCAATCATGGGTAAAATTGCTAATGATTTATGTGATAAAATATATTTAACTGACGATAATCCTAGAACAGAAAGTCCAAAAAAAATCAGAAACGAAATCAAAACTAAGATTATAAAATCAAAATTAGTTGAAATTTCTTCAAGAAAAAATGCAATTGAAAAGGCAATAAAAGATCTAAGATCCGATGAGATATTAATAGTTGCAGGAAAAGGTCATGAAAATTATCAAGAATATTATACTAAGAAATTTTTCTCAGATAAGGCATGTATTATTGATGCCATTCATAAAAAAAATAAAAAATTGTCTAAAAATTTAAAGACAAATATTTTAAAAGAACGCTTAAATAAAAAAATAAGTAATAATTTTTTTATTAATCAAGCTTCAATAAATTCTAAAGATTTAAAAAAAAATAATATTTTCTTTGGTATTAAAGGAAAAAATATTGATGGAAATAAGTTTGCTGATGTAGCTCTTAAGAAAAAAGCATCTATTTGTATATTAGAAAAAAATTATTCAAAAAAAAATTCACGAAAAATATTTGTAAAAGACACACTTAAAACTTTTTCAAATTTATCATGTGTAATACGTAAATCATTAGGAACACCCATAGTAGCAATCACAGGATCTGCTGGCAAAACTTCATTAAAAGAACTAATTGGTCAGAGCCTTAATATTCTTACACCCACTTTATATTCAAAAAAATCATTTAATAATCAATATGGAGTTCCATTGTCATTATTTAATCTTGATAAGAAACATAAAATTGGAGTGTTTGAAATTGGAATGGATAAGAAAGGTGAAATTCATAAGTTGTCTAATTTAATCCAACCCGATATTGGAGTAATAACCAATATATCTTATGCTCATATCAAAAACTTTAAATCATTAAAGGGAATTGCAGAGGCAAAAGCTGAAATTATAAAAAATATAACTATAGGAGGTAAAATCATCTTAAATGCAGATGATGCTTTTTATAGTTTTTTTAGGGAGCGAGCATTAAAGAGAGGATTAAAGATAATATCTTTTAGTATAAAAAATAGATCAGATTTCCAATTTATCGATAATAGAAAGCATAGAATAAAAAATATTATTGAAATAAAAGCAAACAACAAAAAATACAAATTTAAAATTAATGAAGATTTATATAATTATAAACTTAATCTAGTGGCTGCAGTTGCAGTAATTTCGAACTTTTTTAAAATAGATAAATTAAATAAAGATATATTTAAAGATTTTGCACAGCCATCAGGAAGAGGTAACTTAAAAAAAATTAAACTTAAAAAAAAGACAATTCAATTAATTGATGAAAGCTATAATTCAAACCCATTATCATTAAAATTTTCTATTGAAAAATTTGATAAAATTGAAACAACAAATGCTAAATATTTGCTGCTCGGAGACATGTTAGAGCTTGGTAAATTCTCAAAAAAATTACACTCTGATATTGCAAATAATATTAATAAAACTCAAATATCTAAAGTATATGTCTATGGAAAAGATATAATCTATACTTTCAACAAATTAAGAACACAAAAGAAGGGCAAAATCTTAAAATCTAATAGTGAAATATTAAGGTTTATAAGTAATCAAATTAATAATAATGATTATCTTATGGTGAAAGGATCAAATTCGACTGGATTAAACGAAATAATAAAAAAATTAAATTAATTTATGCTTTATATTTTATTTTCAAATTTAGTTGATACTTTTAGTTTTTTTAATGTTTTTAAATATCTAACTGTACGAACAGGGTTATCGATGTTTACTGCTATGATAGTAGTATTTATAGCCGGTGGACCATTTATTAGATATTTCTCATCAAAAAAAATTCATAATCCTATTAGAGATGATGGACCAAATGAACATATAGTAAAAAAAATTGGAACACCAACAATGGGTGGTTTATTAATATTATTTGGTGTTTTTTCGGGCGTCCTTCTGTGGGGAGATTTATCAAATCCTTATAATTGGTTTTTAATTTATATTGCCGGCACTTTTGGACTGCTGGGCGCTTATGATGATTACAAAAAAATAAAATTTAATAATTCAAATGGTGTTTCTTCTAAGTTCAAAATTTCTATTCAAATATTTTTAGCAGTTTTTGGTATATTAATTTTATATTATTCAGGTGTTTCAAATGAAATAGAAAATCTATATTTTCCATTTTTTAAAAATTTAGTTATCAATTTAGGTTGGTTTTTTATTCCATTCTATATTTTCGTATTAGTTGGATCATCAAATGCTGTGAACTTGACTGATGGCTTAGATGGTTTAGCAACAGTTCCTGTTATACTAGTAGCATCATGTTTTGCATTGATAAGCTATGTTTCTGGAAACATGGTTTTTTCAGGATACTTACAAATACCTTATATAGAGGGTGTTGGAGAGGCCTCAATATTTTGTGGCGCTATAATAGGGGCGTGTCTAGGTTTTCTTTGGTTTAATGCACCACCTGCAAAAATATTTATGGGTGACACTGGGTCACTTTCTTTAGGCGGATCATTAGGGGCTGTTGGAATAATTACAAAACATGAAATTGTTTTAGCCATTACGGGTGGTTTGTTTGTTTTAGAGGCTATATCTGTAATTGTGCAGGTTATTTCATTTAAATTGACTGGAAAAAGAATTTTTAGAATGGCACCAATACATCATCATTTTGAAAAAAAAGGATGGCCAGAGTCAACTGTTGTAATTAGATTTTGGATTATATCTATAATTTTAGCATTAATAGGAATTGCAACTCTAAAATTAAGATAATGAAATTAAAAGAAAATTTTTTTTATAAAAAAAAAATTTTAATTTATGGATTAGGAAAATCTGGAAGTGCTTGTTTTGACTTTTTAAATAGAAATAATAATCTATTAGTTTTTGATGATAATTTTTCTGTAAAAAATAAAAAATATAGTAATTACTTTTTTCCTCCAGATAGAATAAAAAAAATAAATTTTGATTATATTTTTTTAAGCCCTGGAATTGATATAAATAAATGCATTTTATCAAAGTTTTTAAAAAAAAATAAAATCAAAATAATTAGTGAGCTAGATATTTTTCATAAAACATATCCATATTTAAATAAAATTACAATTACAGGAACTAATGGAAAATCAACTACATCTAAATTAATTTATGAAGTTTTAAAATACCATAAAAAAGATGTTAGATTGGTTGGTAATATTGGAAATCCAATTTTAAAAGAAAAAAATATAAAAAAAAATACTATTTTTGTTATTGAGGCATCATCCTACCAAATCGACTACAGCAAATATTTTGAGACAAATATAGCCCTAATTTTGAATATAGCCCCCGACCATTTAGAAAGGCATAAAACTTTTCAAAATTATATAAATGCTAAATTAAAATTAATTAAAAAACAGAACAATAAATCAATTGCACTTATCGAAAAAAATAATGGGCTAATTAGAGATATTTTAAGATCACAAAAGGTTAAATCTAAAATAAAAAATGTAGACTTTAAAGAATATGATGGTTTTTATAAAAAAATAAAAAATAATTATTTTAAAAATTTGTCAAATATAAAAAATTTATCATTTGTATTAAAGCTTTCTAATATCTTAAAACTTGATAAATCAAAAATTTTAAAAGTAGTAAATAGTTTCAAAGGATTAAATTATAGGCAACAAATTGTTTATAATAAAAAAAATTTTTTGATTATTAATGACTCCAAATCAACATCATTTTCATCAACAGTGCCATTGTTACAATCATATGAAAATATCTATTGGATTTTAGGGGGCTTAGCAAAGAAGGGTGATAAACTAAATTTAAATAAAAAATATTTTAAGAAAATTAAAGCTTATATTTATGGAACTAATAGGGCTTTTTTTTCAAATGTACTGAAAAATAAATGCAGATTGCATTCATCTAAAAATCTAAAAAATATTCTTTCTAAATTATTTTCAGATATAAAAAAAAATAAATATGGAAAAAAAACTATTTTATTTAGTCCTGCAGCAGCTTCATTTGATCAGTTTAAAAATTTTGAGGAAAGAGGAAGATATTTTAATCAAATGCTTAAAAAATATATAAATGCATAGATTTTTTGAAAATTTTTATGATTGGTGGAAAAATATAGATAAATTTATCCTTTTTCTTATTTCAGTTTTATTTTTTTTAGGTCTTTTTTTCTCTTTGGTATCAACATCTTTAATTGCGTCTGACAAACTTGATACGAACTCATATTACTTTTTTATCAAACACTTAATTTTTATTGGGTTGGGAGCTTTAATACTATTTTTCCTCTCAATTTTAAAAGAAGATATCTTGATTAAAATCTCATTAATTCTTTTTTTTATCACATTAGCTTCTCTTTTATTGGTTCCATTTGTGGGTATAGAAGTTAAAGGATCAAAAAGATGGCTTGATTTAGGGGTTTTACCACGCTTTCAACCTATAGAATTGTTAAAACCATACTTTATAGTCTTAGTCTCAATTCTGCTATGTTTAAATAAAAATATTTTTTACAAATATTTATTAAGCGGCATTGTTCTTCTGCCAGTTATACTTCTTTTAATCTCACAGCCCGATCTTGGCCAGACGTTATTAATTACCATGGTATGGTTAACACTAATATTTGTTTCAGGAATAAACATATATTTATTCTTTTTGTTTTTTATTTTTACAATTTCAATATCAACATATTTAATATTTTTTGTATCAAAGTTTGAATACATAAAAATAAGACTTCTATCTTTTTTGAATACTAGTAGTGGAAATAATTACCAAGCGGATCGAGCAAGTGATGCAATTTCTGGTGGAGGATTTTTTGGTAGAGGGATCGGTGAAGGAACTTTAAATTCAAAAGTTCCTGAGGCGCACACAGATTATATTATCTCTGTTATATCAGAAGAGTTTGGAGCTATTATTGTAATTTTGATAATGATTTTATATTTAGTCTTCTCTTATAATGTGATCAAAAAAATTAATAATACCATTTCAGAAAAAAATAAATTAATCTTAATTGGATGTGTAACACTGATATTGTTACAAACATTTGTACATGTTGGAGTAAATATTAGATTGTTGCCTACCACTGGTATGACCCTGCCATTTTTAAGTTATGGTGGCTCATCAATAATTAGTACAGCTTTAGTTTCAGGTATAATACTTAACTTAACAAAAAGAAGATTGTCAGAGGTATGACAAAAATATTAATCGTAACGGGTGGCTCAGGCGGCCATGTAATACCCGCTCTTACAATTTTTGATCATTTAAAAAATAATTTTGATGTTCGTATAGCCACAGATGAAAGGGGTACTAAATTTATAAATAAACAAGATTACGAATATAATTTAATAAAAGTACCAAACTTATTTAGTAATATTTGGTCTCTACCATTAAAATTATTTAAATTTATTTATGTAATATTCGAGTCATATAACTACTTAAAAAAAAATAATATAAGCAAAATTATAAGCACAGGTGGGTATATGTCCTTTCCATTTTGTTTTGCATCTTTATTTTTAAATTGTGAGATTGTTTTATTTGAACCAAATAGTGTGATTGGACGTTCAAATAAATATATGATTAAAATTGCAAAAAAGATTTTATGTTATGATAAAAACTTGAAATTATTTCCCAAAAAATATGTTGGTAAAATTGCATTGATTGCTCCAATTTTGAGAAAAGAAATTTATGAAGTAGAAAAAAATCCTCAACATTTACAAAAAAAAGTTATTAAAATTTTAATAGTTGGAGGAAGCCAAGGATCTATTTTTTTTGATAAACAAATAACCAAATACATTTTGGAGTTATCAAAAGAACTAAACATTGCAGTTAAGCAACAAGTTTTAAATATAAATGAAAGAAAAAGAATTAATGATTATTATCAAAAATCTAATTTTAAATATGAATTATTTGATTTTGATGAAAATCTTCATACAAAAATTAATGATATAGATATCGCAATTACAAGGTCAGGCGCCTCTGCAATTTCAGAATTAGCACATTTAAACATACCTTTTTTAGCAATACCTTTCCCATTTGCTAAAGACAATCATCAGTTTTATAACGCCAAGTTATACGAGGAAAATAATTGTTGTTGGTTAATAAAACAAAAAGATCTTAACAGCATAAATTTTATAAATTTATTTAAAGATAAGAAAGATCATGAAGAAAAAAAAAATAATTTATCAAAAATTACTAACCAAAACAGCTGGAATAATGTAAATAAAAAATTGATAGACCTTATCAATGAAAATTAATTTAGGAAAAAGAGAGCTAATTCACTTTATTGGAATAGGTGGAATAGGTATGAGTGGCCTAGCTTTAATAATGAACGGTCTTGGTTTCAGAGTTCAAGGTAGTGATATTTCAGAAAATAAAAATATTGATAGATTAAAACAAAAAAAAATACCAATCTTCCTAAATCATAATAAAAAAAATTTAAAAAATAGTACTGTTCTTGTAATTTCAACAGCAATAAAAAAGAATAATCCTGAATTAGTTCAAGCAAAAAAATTAAAGTTACCAATATATACAAGAGGAGAAATGCTTGGTCATATTGTTTCTCTAATGAAAAATATTGTAGTCACAGGATCTCATGGAAAAACAACTACAACATCATTACTGTCTAGTATATTTGGAAGCGCCAAATTGGATCCAACCATAATTAATGGAGGAGTTTTAAATTCATTTGGTAACTCAGCTAAACTTGGAAAAAGTAATTGGTGCTTGATTGAGTCCGATGAATCTGATGGTAGCTTTTTAAAAATACCTTTTACATATTCTATAATTACAAATATTGATGCCGAACACCTGGATTTTTATAAATCTCTTGAAAATTTGAAAAAAAATTTTTCAAGCTTTATAGAAAAAACTCCGTCACTAGGGAAAACTTTTTTATGTATTGATGATAAAAATATTAAAGAAGTCATCAAAAAAACAAACAATAAAAATTTTTATACATATGGATTATCAAAGGATGCAAACTTTAATATAACAAATACTTTGCAAAAAGAAAAATACTCTGAATTTAATTTAAAAATAAAAATACCTGGCAGTAAAAAAGAAATAAAAAAAATAAAGATACCATTGATTGGTATGCATAATATCAAAAACGCAGCTTCATGTGCTGCTGTTGCTTTTTTAATTGGGATAAATGATAAGACTATTAAAGAAGGTCTAAAAAATTTTAAAGGTGTGCAAAGAAGATTTAATTTTCTTTTTAAAAGAAATGATGCATTATTTTTTGATGACTATGCTCACCATCCAACAGAAATATTTTCTGTACTCGAGGGAGTAAAAGAAGTTTATAAGAAAAAAGAAATTATATGCATATTTCAGCCACACAGAATATCTAGAGTAAAAAACCTTAAATTTGAATTTTCTAGATCCTTTAAAAATGCAGATACTGTAATTCTTTGTCCAATATATAAAGCAAGTGAAAATATTAAACTTGGTTTTGCATATGAAAAATTTGCAAAATTAATAATTAAAAATTCAAATGTTAGTCTTATTAAAATTGAGAATGAAGATAGTCTAAAAAAATTAATTAAACAAACGGGCTATGGTGAAAAAATTTATATAGGAATGGGCGCTGGAAGTATTTCTAATTGGATGAGGAATTTATAAAAACAAATTAATGCAAATTGATGACCTAAAAAAACTGCCAATTAATGATGATGAGCTTTATTTTGATTATGATTTAAAAAAATTGAATTGGTTTAATATTGGAGGAAAAACAAAAGTTTTTTTTAAGGCAAAATCACTAACTGGTTTAGTAAATTTTTTAAAGACCTTCAAAAAAAGAGGAAAAATATTCGTTTTAGGCGCAGGCTCAAACGTATTGATTTCAGATGACAATTTTGATGGAGCGGTAATTAAACTTGGAAAAAATTTCCAAAATCTCTCAATTTTGAATGAAAACTTAATAATAGCTGGATGCGGAGTATCCCAAAAAAAATTATCTGAATTTTCTAAAGAAAATAGCTTAACAGGAATGGAATTTATGTCTTGCATTCCTGGTTCAGTTGGAGGCGGAATTAGAATGAACTCTGGATGTTTTGATAATGAATTTAAAGATGTATTAGTTTCTGTTCAATGCATTGATTTTGATGGATCAGTAAAAATGATAAATAAAAATAATATCAAATTTAAATATAGAGGTTCCGATTTATCAAAAGATTTAATTTTTCTTAGTGCAACGTTTGAAGGCAAAAAAAATGAGCAAGATAAAATTTTACAAACTATGGAGCAAATGAAAAATAGAAAAGAAAAAGCTCAACCTACCAAAATTAAAACTGGAGGGAGTACATTCAAAAATCCGATAGATCAAACTTCAAAAAAAGTTTGGGAGTTAATAAATGAGTCTGTGCCAAATTCTTTAAGTTTTGGAGACGCAATTATATCTGAAAAACATATGAATTTTTTTGTAAATAAGAAAGATGCAAGTTTTAAAGATATGAAAAAATTAATTTATACAGTTAAAGAAAAAGTTCAGAAAAAAACTGGTATTAATATTAATCCAGAAATAATTATTGTAGAATGAAGAAAAAAATTTTAATTATTGCAGGTGGTTATTCAAATGAAAGAGAAATAAGTTTAAAAACTGCAAGAAGTGTTTATCTAGAATTAAAAAAAAGCAAAAAATACACCATAGAAGTTACAGAGCCTGATGGAAATTTTGTTAAAAAAATAAATTCTTTTAACCCTGATATTGCTTTTAATCTACTTCATGGAAGATATGGAGAAGATGGTTATATACAGGCTATACTAGAATCGCAAAAAATTAAATATACTCACTCCGGCGTTCTATCTTCATCTATAGCTATAGACAAAGAAATTTCAAAAAAAATTTATATTAAACATAAAATTCTTACCCCTAAATATATTAAATTCAAATTTAGAGGTTTTAATGAAAAAAAAATTATTCAAGAAATTCAAAAAAAACTTAAATTTCCAGTTGTAATAAAGCCAATCAATGAAGGCTCAAGTGTAAGTGTCTATATATGTAAAAAAAATAATTTCTTTAGTAATTTAAAAAAATTAAGACATTATGATGAAATATTAATTGAAAAATTTATTCCAGGTAGAGAAATACAAGTAGCAATTCTTGGTAATGAAAAATTAGGAGTTATTGAACTTAAGCCTAAAAGAAAGTTTTATGATTATGAGGCAAAATATAATCCAAAAGCTAAAACAGAACATATTATACCTGTAAATATAAGCAAAAAAAATTACGATAAAGTTACATCTATTGCACTCAAAGCACATAAATTACTAAAATGTAGAGGTGTTACCAGGTCAGATTTTAGATTTGATGGAAAAAAATTTTACCTCTTAGAGACTAATACTCAACCAGGAATGACAGCTTTATCATTGGTTCCAGAAATAGCTAGATATAGAAATATATCTTTTGCAAAATTAATTGATAAAATTTTATTAGATGCATCTATCAATAAATAAAAAAAAAATTTATTTTTATTTATTTACATTTGTATTTATAAATACACTTTTTAACATTAATCAAATAGGTAAATTTTCAAATATATTTAAATTAGAAAACATAAATATAAATGGATTGAATTTAGATGAAGAAAGCTCTTTAAGAAATGATCTAGAGTTATTTAAAAATCAAAATATTTTTTTGATAAAAAATAATCATATCTATTCGATTTTAGATGATTTTAAACAGATAGAATCTTTCAAAATTAAAAAAATTTTTCCATCCAAGTTAAATATAGATGTCAAAAAGACAACTTATATAGGCAAAACCATGAAAAATGGCAAAGTATATTTTATAGGAAATAACAAAAAATTTATCGAACAAAAAAAAATTAATATCCAACCAAATGTTCCTTTTGTGTTTGGTAATTTTTCAATCGAAGAATTCTTAATTTTACAAAATAATTTGAAAGATAATAACTTTAATTTAGATGAGTTTAAAAGTTATTATTATTATAAAAATGGAAGATGGGATTTAAATAAAAAAGATAATATAACAATTAAATTACCATTCACTAATGATGAACAATCTTTAAAACAATATAAAATTTTAGAGGATGAAGGCAAAATCTACAAAAATAGTATTGTTGATTTAAGAGTTCCTAAAAAAATTATTATCAGCTATAAATGAAGGGAACATGGATACAGTAATTGACCTTGGCTCTTCAAAAGTAAAAATCTCAACGTTTGATCAAAAAAAAAAAATTATTTCTTATTTCTCAGAAAAAATTGATGATAGAGAAAATATTGAAGAAATCTCAAGTATAATAAAAAAATTAATAAAGTATTCAGAAAAAGAAATTTCTAATCATATAGAGGATATTAATTTAATATTTGATCATCAAAATTTTTCTACAATAGATATATCAATAAAAAAAAATATTGATCATATTAAGTCACCCAGCGAACTTATGTTTGATGCAAAGCAAGAATGTACTCAAATCATAAATAGTTGCTATAAAGATCAAAGAATTATTCAATCTTTTATAAGCAGTATAAAACTAGATAAAATAGAATTAAAAAAAATACCAAAGGATCTTAAAGACTATTCAGATATTATTTTTGAATTTAAACTTTTATGTATATCTGTTGAAAATTTTTCCTATTTAAAAAGTATTTTTTCTAAAAATAATTTAGAAATTAAAAATACTTTTTGTTCTAGCGTTGTAAGGTCTTTTAATTATATGAATAATTTTAAAAATGAAAAAAGTATCGCATTTTTAGATATTGGTTTTTTAAGGAGCTCTTTAGTTTTGTTTAAAAACAGTAATTTACAATTAATTAAAAATATTCCTATAGGGGGACAAAGTATTACAAAAGATATTTCTTATATGATGAAAATCGACTTAAAAGACTCTGAAGAGATCAAACATCTTTTTAATAAATCGGAAACAGATTTTTCTTATTCTGGTGAAATAAATCAGGAAGAAAATAGCTTAACAAAAAAATTGATTACTAAGAAAATATCAATCGATTTGTTAAAAAAAGTTATTCTTGCCCGAGTTGAAGAAATTTTAAATTTATTGTTTGTAGATACTCAAATTTCAGGCAGCATAGAAAAAGAGGAGATTTTGTTAGTTTTGATAGGTGGTGGATCCAAATTATTTGATAAGAATTCTTTTAATTTTGAAAATTCTAATAACTATAAGGATATAATTTTTTATGAAGAAACAGATAAAGAGATTTGCAAATCTGGCTTGGAGTATGTTTTGAAATACAACCAAGAAAAGGAAAATTCGATAAAAAATAATAAAAATAGGGGAATTTTCGAGAAATTTTTTAATCTTTTTCAAAAAATATAATTGTATTTTGTTGTAATAATACTTGTATGTCTAATTAATTAGCCATTTATTATAAGTTTTGAGTGTCATTATTAACTCAAAAAACTTTAAGCAAAAAATTCTCAGTTAGTGGAATAGGAGTACATACCGGTGCTAGAGTTAATATGAGTGTTTTGCCTGCCTCAGCAAATACAGGAATAACTTTCAAAAGAATTGATTTAAACAATAACAACTTAATTATACCTAGTTACAATAACGTAATGGACGCAACATTGTGCACCACAGTATCAAACGAACATAATGTAAAAGTTTCAACTATAGAGCATTTGATGGGAGCGTTTTACGGTTTAGGAATTGATAATGCTATTGTTGAATTAGATTCACAAGAAGTTCCAATAATTGATGGATCAGCAAAAAAGTTTGTAGAATTAATTTTAGAAGCTGGTTTTAAAAACTATGAAGACCCTATCAAATTAATAAAAATTGAAAATAAAGTAGAACTTACAGAAGGAAACAAATCAATTTCAATAGATAAATCTAATGTTACTTCAGAAATTGATTTTGAAATTAAATATGAAAATCCAATTATACAAACTCAAAGAAATAAAGTCAGTTTATTTGAAGATGATCTTAATGATATTTATAACTCAAGAACTTTTTGTCTTTATGAAGATTTAAAAAAATTAGAGAAACTTGGATTAGGTAAGGGTGGCAGTTTAGAAAATGCTGTTGTAGTAAAAGATAGTTCTATTTTAAACAAAGAGGGACTTAGAAATAATTTAGAGTTTGTTAATCATAAAATTCTCGATTGTATGGGTGATCTTTATTTATCTGGTTATAGAATAATTGGATCAATCAAATGCTCCCAAGGAGGTCATAGCCTAACAAATAAATTGTTGAGAAAATTATTCGCAGACAAAAAAAATTATTCTTTGATTGAAATTAAAGGAAAAAACCTTCCACATTCCTTTGCAAACAGAAGTCAATTAAGATCTATTGCTTAATAATTAGAATTTTCAAAAATTTCTGATAAAAATTTCACATGTCTTTTGTTTATAAAATTTTTATTTTATTTTTTTTCTTTTCTTTTTTATCATGTGCCAAGCAAGAAGAAAAAATAACAATAGTTGAGGAAAAGAGTTTAGAAATGCAAATGATAGAAGCTTATAATGCAGGACTTGACGAGCTAGATAAAAACGATGCAATTTACGCTGCTAGAAAATTTAATGAAGCAGAACTCTTATACCCACAGTCAGTATGGGCTCCGAGAGCAGCTTTGATGGCAGCATATGCATACTTTTCTCAACTTTATTATTCTGATGCAATAATTGAACTAGAAAAATTTTTAGATAAATATAAAAATCATCCTAGAAGAGATTATGCATTTTATTTATTAGCACTTAGTCATTACAATCAAATAGTTGACGAAACACGAGATTTAAATGAAATTTTAAAAGCCAAAGAATATTTTAATTATATAATTAAAAATTATCCTAATACTGAATTTGCAATAGACTCTGAGTTTAAGCTTGAATTGATCCAAGAAATTTTAGCATCTAAAGAAATGTACTTAGCTAGATATTATGTTGATAGAGAAAAATGGATACCAGCAATAAATAGATTTAAAACTGTTATAAACGATTATGAAACTAGTATTTATGTAGAAGAGGCCCTACATAGATTAGTAGAACTACATTATAAATTAGGATTAATTGATGAGTCCAAAAAGTATGCTGCTCTATTGGGATACAACTATCAATCTAGTGATTGGTATGAGGAAAGTTACAAAATCTTAAATAAAAACTATGTTAAAATTTCAAAAAAACAAAATAAAGAAAATGAGGAATCAATATTGCAAAAATTTAAAGATCTACTTAAATAAATAGATCTAATGAATAAGACCATAGAACAAAATTATAAAAAAAAAATTAAGGAATTTGAGAAACACAATAAATTATACCATCAAAAAAGTAGTCCTTTAATATCTGATAAAGAATTCGATGAATTAAAAAGAGAAATATTAAGTTTAGAGAAAAAATATCCTAGCCTCAAAAATAAAAAGTCACCCTCTAATATTGTAGGATACAAACCATCAAAAAACTTCCAAAAATTTAGACACAAAGTTCAGATGCTCTCTTTGGCCAATGCTTTTGATAAAGATGATCTTTTGAATTTTGAAAAAAAAATTCATAATTATTTGAATGACAATACAGCTATAGAATATAGCGTAGAACCTAAGATTGATGGAATTTCCGCATCCTTAACATATCTAAATGGAAAATTAACTTACGGTGTATCAAGAGGTGATGGAAGCGAAGGAGAATTAATAACTGATAACTTAAAAACAATAAAAGACATTCCGCATAAAATTGAAAAAAAAAATTTACCAAATGAAATAGAAATAAGAGGTGAAGTATTTATTGAAAAAAAAGATTTTGAAAAAATTAGTGATAAATTTGCAAACCCAAGGAACGCTGCATCAGGAACACTAAGACAGAAGAATCCTGAAGAAACAAAAAAAATCCCACTTAAATTTATAGCTTATACTTTTGGATTTATTGATGATCATAATATTGAAAATCAGTCTGATTTTTTAAATGAATTAAAAAATTGGGGTTTTATAACTAGCCAACATAATAAAGTTATAAAATCAATAGATGATTTGGTAACTTTTCACAATCAATTCGAGGAAAAAAGGTTTGATTTAGAATATGATGTTGATGGCCTTGTTTACAAAGTAAATAATTTGCAACTTCAAACAAGGTTAGGATTTACATCAAACGCTCCAAGGTGGGCGATTGCACATAAATTTTCAGCAGATCATGCTTATTCAGAAATTATAAATATAGATATTCAAGTTGGAAGGACAGGGGCATTAACTCCAGTTGCAAAAGTAAAACCAGTCAATATCGGAGGAGTTGTAGTATCAAATGCAACATTACACAATGAGGATGAGATTATAAGAAAAGATATAAGAATAGGAGATACTGTAAAAATTGAAAGAGCAGGAGATGTAATTCCGCATGTATTAGGGGTAGACTTAAAAAAAAGAAAAAAAAATTCAAAAAAATTTAATTTTCCAATCAAATGTCCATCCTGCGGTTCTAGAACAGAAAAAGAATTTAATAAAACCACAAAAAAGTATGATGCAGTTAGAAGATGTACCAATGAAGGTTTTGATTGTGAAAAAATTGCGATAGAAAAAATCAAACATTTTATATCTAAAGATGCATTAAATATTGATGGGCTAGGAAAAAAGGTAGTTGAAAAGTTTTGGGATTTAAATTTTATAAAATACCCACAAGATATTTACAATTTAAATTATAAAAAAATTTCTAATTTAGATGGTTGGGGCGAGCAATCTGTATCCAATCTTAAATTTTCAATTGATAAATCAAAAGATGTTAGCTTAGAAAGATTTATATTTGCGCTTGGAATAAGACACATTGGATTAGAAAATGCAAAAATTATTGCTGATTTTTCTAAAAGTATAAGTAATTTTTTAGATATAATTCACCAGAATAAATTAAGTGAATTAATTGATATTGATGGAATTGGAGATACTCAAATCAAATCATTAGAAAAATTTTTTAAAAACAAAATAAACTTAAAAGTAACCGAGGAATTAAATAAAATTCTTGAAATAAAAAATAGGAATATAAATTACAATGGTAAGTTCAAAAATAAATCTTTTATGTTCACAGGTAAACTAAATAATATTAGTAGAGCTGAAGCAAAAAGTTTAGTTGAAAAGAATTCAGGCAATATTGTAAGTAGTGTTACCAAAAAATTAGATTATTTGGTTACTGGAGATAAACCAACTACTAGAAAAGTAGACTTGGCAAAGAGTTTAGGGATTAAAATTGTTACTCAAAAGGAGTGGTTTGAATTGCTAAATTAATTTTGCAAGCCATTTTCTCTCTTTTTCATTTAAAAAAGGTGAAATTTTTGAGTAGGTCTCTAAATGGTATTTTAAAATATAATCTTTTTCAGCTTTATTTAACAATTTTTCTTCAATTAAATCCTTTTCTAATGGGGCATAAGTTAAATTTTTAACAAAAAGTTTATTTTTAATTCCATCAATATAAACGAGGTTTTCAATTCTAATTCCAAAATTATTTTCTAAATAATATCCAGGTTCATTACTTACAATCATTCCTTTTTTTAATTTCACAAAATTATTTTTTGATATGCTTTGAGGTCCTTCATGAACATTCATAAAAAAACCTACACCATGACCTGTTCCATGACGATAATCTAAATTTATGGATTTAAGACTTCTTCTTGCAAGCCTATCTAGATTATGACCATTTTTTATTTTATCAATTTCAGCTAGAGCTACTGCTATATGACCTTTTAAAACTCGAGTATATAATTCTTTTAATTTTCGTTTAGGCTTGTTAAATGAAATAGTCCTAGTTACATCTGTCGTTCCCCACTTATATTGACCACCAGAATCAACTAATAATAAATGTTCTTTATTTAATTTCCTATTTGAAACTTTATTTGATCTATAATGTATTATAGCACCATTTGGCCCAGATCCTGCAATTGTGCTGAAACTTGGATATAAAAAGTTTTTATTTTTTTTTCTAAAATTTTCTAATTTTTTTTCAACTTTTAACTCATCTAAATTTTTAATATTTGAATTTTTAATCCAATAAAGAAATTTCGTTAATGCAACACCATCTTCAATATGAGCATTAACCATATTTTTAATCTCAATATTATTTTTTATGGATTTTAAATCATAAATAGGGTCAATTCTATTTTTTATATAAAATTTAGATTTAATTAAATTTTCATTAAGCACTGAACATGATTTTCCATCAATACAAAAACTCTTTCCTTTTAAATAGTTTAAAATTTTAAAGAAAGCACTTCTTTCAAAAAAAGATATTTTTTTTTTAATTAATTCATTTTTAATATTTTTTAATTTTCTTAAATCACCTAGTAAAATAATTTTACCTTGACTTGTTAGAATTGCTTGAAAGTTTGCCACAGGTGAATTTGGCAAATCTTTTCCTCTTATATTTAAAAGCCAACAAACATTTTCACCTGAGCTTATAAATAGATTGTCTATTTTATTTTTTTTAAGAATTTTCTTTAATCTATTGATTTTACTTTTAACTGTTTCACCAATGATTTTGTGATCTATTGAATATACTAAGTTTTCTTTTTTTATTTTCTCAATTTTTTCCTCAAATAATTTTTGATTTATTGGCACTAAGTTACAAAAGTCATTAAAATAAGTCTTTAAAATATCATTTGTAAATATTTTAGGATCAAATCCTATATTTGATAATTTTTTTTCTTCACAAATATTTTTTGGCCACACGAAAGGAATTTCATGAATTCTAAATTTATTACCTGACTGCTTCTTAGCTTGTATTGTATACCTTCCATCAACAAATAAATGATTGGTATTTTTTAAAATTAAAACAAATCCAGCTGATCCTGTAAACTTTGCAATTGTTTCAAGTTTATTTGTTTTCGAATATTCGGTAAAAAATTCATCATTTTTTGGAATTATATATCCATCTAAATTATAATTTTTTATTAATGTTTTTATTTTATTTATCATTTAATTTCTTTTGGTATCTGATCCAACCTGGACTTCTTACGGGTTCATCGAAATCTATGTCTTGATTAAATTCAAAATCATCATCATTGTCATCTATAAAATTATTATTCTTTTTAATATATTCATCTGGCAACTCATCTACAAATCTTGAGGCCATACTGTCAATCCAATCGCCCTGATAAAATCTGTTCATAGAAAATGAAATTTTCGCAATCTTTTTAGCCCTGGTAATACCCACGTAAGCTAATCTTCTCTCTTCCTCTAGACCGCTTTCACCTTTTTCCTCTATACTTTTCTGGTGGGGAAATAAACCTTCTTCCCATCCCGGCAAGAATACAACATCAAACTCAAGTCCTTTTGATGCATGCATTGTCATTAAATTTACTTTTTCACTTTCCCAATCTTGATCTAAAGAAGTTGCTAGAGCAACATGTTCTAGAAAACTTTCTAAATTATCAAATTCCTTCATAGCATTTAATAGTTCTTTGATGTTTTCTAATCTATTTTCGTTTTCTAAATCCTTCTTATTTTTTAGCATTTCACTATAACCAGACTCGTCTAATACTGTTTGTAAAAGTTTATTATGATTTATATTGTTCTTTAAGTCTGTTCTCCACTTTTCAAGTAATTTTAATAATGAATTCAAACCTAATTTTGTTTTTGTTTTTATTT
>Ga0255782_10001907_pt1 | contig 17411 bp, 17 predicted proteins | sample 101ome_26_FD_179980 | JGI IMG/M metagenome (GOLD analysis project Ga0255782, IMG submission 179980) | Coastal salt marsh microbial communities from the Groves Creek Marsh, Skidaway Island, Georgia - 101408AT metaG (version 2) | ecosystem: Environmental > Aquatic > Marine > Intertidal zone >...
CAGAAAGATTTTAGCAGGAGTTGCTGCCTTGCTGGATGCGGAATCAGAATTGAGTCAGTTTACAATTGCACTCGATAAACTAGATAAAATTGGCAAAAAAGGAGTACTAGATGAATTGGCTTCAAAGGGGTTTGGTGCAAAAGCACTTGACTTATTAGAAAATTTATTAGCACTTTCTGGTCCTGCCGAAAAGCAGCTTGAGGCACTTGAAACCCAGTTAAAAGATCAGCCGGAAGGGCTTGAAGGTGTAAATGAGTTGAAATTCATTTTATCACAACTCGAATTTACCCCTCTAGAAACTACAACACTTAATTTTGATTTAAGTCTAGCCAGAGGCCTGCATTATTATACAGGTATGATTATTGAAGTCAGCGCTCCAGAAAAAGTCAAAATGGGTTCATTGGGTGGCGGTGGTCGCTATGATGACCTAACAGGAACTTTTGGCTTAAAAGAGATGAGTGGCATTGGGATCTCCTTTGGTTTTGAACGAATCTATTTGGTAATGGAGACATTGGGGTGTTTTCCAGAAACCCTTAGCAACAATGCAAAAGTTTTAATTGCCAATTTCGGTGAAGCCTCTAATCGTATTGCCTATGAATGTCTTTATAGACTCAGAAAAAAAGGCATATCCTGTGAGTTTTACCCTACTGAGGCCAAATTAAAAAAGCAATTGGCCTATGCGAATAATAAAAAGATACCTCAAGTGGTCTTAATTGGTACTTCAGAGCTGACTCAAAATCAATTTGTGGTCAAAAATATGGAAACCGGAGCGCAGCATGCGCACCCCTTGGAGGCTTTAGAATCTGTCTTGGCTTAGCGCTCTGTTTTGGGGGTTAGTGTAGGCTTAGAATAAGGCTGAAAAGGTTGTTTTAAGAGAATATCTATTTTCCCATTAGCTACTTCATCATAAAAAACATCCACCCCATATACTAGTTTTTCTCTATCAAAAGGTAAGTAGGTGCCGAATAATCGGTCCCAGATAGAAAAAATATTACCAAAATTCGCATCTGTATAGGGAAGTCGATAGTGGTGATGTGTTTTGTGCATATCTGGGGATACCAATAAATAGCTGAGGTATAGATCAAGCTTTTTCGGCAGCTTGATATTGGCGTGATTAAACTGAGTAGCAATTAGGGATAGGGACTGATATAACATTACAATTCCTATATGTGGACCGATAATAAAGACACCGAATAAAGTAAAGGCAAAGCGAACAAAGCTCTCTAAAGGATGGTGTCTATTAGCTGTAGTAGTGTCTACATGGTGGTCACTGTGGTGTACCAGGTGAATCATCCAAAGGGGCTTGATGCGGTGTTCCGTCCAATGGGGAAGATAAGCTCCTATCAAGTCTAGTAAGGCGATACCCATCAATACTTCTAGCCATAAAGGCATTTCAGGAAGCCAGTAGAGTAGACCAAATTCAGTTTGGAGGGTCCAGTCTGAAGTTTGTAAAAGCAGGAAGGCTAATAGGAAATTTATGACTACCGTAGTGGCAGTAAAAAAAAGATTTGGTAGGGCATGACGCCATTTTTTATAATTAAAATCTACCAAAGAAAAAGAGCCTTCTAAAATCCAAAAAAGACCCAAACCACCCACTAATAAAATACTTCTGTGCAAAGAAGGGATTGTTTCAAAATATGCAATTACCGACTCCATTTTAATCCAAATTTGGCCCAATATAAAAAAAACACGCGAAATCAACAGCGATCAATTTTAAGGCTTTACTCTATCGCACGTAATTATTTATTAATTTAATGCGAGATAAATCAAATTGAAATTCATGGACCGAAAAAAATTCATCCAACAATCGACATTGCTAACTGGCGCAGGTCTCCTACTGCCAAGTTTAACTTCTTTCCGCAAAGCATCTCAGAAAATAGGGGCCAATGATACCCTTGTTATCGGCGCAATAGGGATTAATGGAATGGGTTGGTCAGACACCAAAGCGCTTTTAAATATACCCGGCGTTAAATTAGCCGCAATTTGTGATGTTGATCAAAATGTTTTAGAAAAACGTGAGGCAGAAATGAAAGCCCAAGGGGTTCGAGTCAAAACTTTTACAGATTATAGAAAATTATTAGAGGAGAAAGAGATTGATGCAGTAGTGATTGGTTCACCCGACCACTGGCATGCCCTCATGATGATTCACGCCTGTCAAGCTGGAAAACACGTGTATGTAGAAAAACCAATAGGAAATTCTGTAGGGGAGTGCCAAGCTATGGTGGCTGCTCAAGAGCACTATGGTACTGTGGTCCAAGTAGGCCAATGGCAGAGGAGTCAGCAGCATTTTCAAGATGCTGTAAATTATCTTGCTACGGGCGTATTGGGACCCATTCGCACAGTAAAAGCTTGGTGTTATCAAGGATGGATGCGACCCGACCCCATTGTGCCAGATAGCGCCCCTCCTAAAGGGGTAGACTATCAGCGTTGGTTAGGGCCAGCGCCCTTAAAGCCTTTTAACTCGAGTCGATTTCACTTTCATTTTCGGTGGTTTTGGGATTATGCCGGAGGTCTGATGACCGATTGGGGCGTTCATCTTCTAGATTATGCCTTATTGGGAATGAAAGCCTCTTTACCAAAAACTATTGTAGGGTTGGGAGGAAAATTCGCTTATCCTGATCTCGCTGAAGAAACACCAGACACACTGACCACACTTTACGAGTTTGATCAATTTAATTTAGTTTGGGATTCAGCCATGGGGATAGATAATGGTTCCTATGGCAGAGATCATGGAATTGCATTTATTGGAAATCATGGTACACTGATATTAAATCGCGGGGGATGGGAAGTTATTGAAGAAAGACAAAGTGAAAATAAAGTAGCGAAACCACTCGTTAAACCTTCGGATAATGGCCTCCAAAAGCATGCGCAAAACTTTGTAGCAGCCATACGTGCTAATGATCCCTCCAAAGTAAATTGTTCCATACAAGAGGGTGCTCATGTTGCGACTGTAGCACAAATGGGTAATATTTCATACCGCTCAGGAGAAAAATTATATTGGGATGTTACGAAAAATAGATTTACAGATGAAGTCATTAATAAAGAATATTTAACGAATACCTACCACAACGGATATTCATTGCCAAAATACTAAACATGAAAAAATTACTCAGCATATTGCTTATCGGCCAAGTTTTGAGCGCGCAAAATTCAATGAAACCGGAAGAAACTGAAGTTTGGGAACCGGAACCCAAAGTCATACAACCGGGCCTTTATACAGCTCCTCCAAGTGATGCTATTGTCCTTTTTGACGGAACTGACTTTTCAAAATGGAGAAGCGAGCGCAATCAAGGGGAAGTACAATGGACCTTAAACCCTGATAAAAGCATGACAGTAAAGCCCCGATCGGGAGGCATAGAAACCCGAGAAGAACACGGATCTATACAATTGCATATCGAATGGAAATCACCTACTATAATTAAAGGGGAAGGACAAGGAAGAGGAAATAGTGGTATTATTTTTCAAAGGCGCTATGAAATACAAGTTTTAGACAGTTATCAAAATCGAACCTATTCTAACGGTCAGGCGGGTGCTGTCTATAAACAATATATGCCTTTAGTGAATGCCATGCGTCCTACAGGAGAGTGGCAAGTATATGATATAGTATTTAATGAACCCCTGTATAATGAAAAGGGAGTGGAAATCAAACCTGGAAGTTTTATTGTTTTTCACAATGGCGTACTCATTCAAAATGCAGTAGAAATTTTAGGTACCACAGAATATATAGGCAAACCCAAAAAAGGACGTGATCTCATGCCGGATTATGGAGCTGATAGAGTAAAGCAACGCACCTTACTACTTCAGGATCATGGTGATTTGGTAAGCTATCGCAATATTTGGATGCGAAGACTTTAACCTATTACCAAGCTCTTTTTTTATTGGCGGATTTAGACTTTTTCTTTTTATTCTTTTTAGGAGAAAAAGTCTTTCCTTTTTTAGTCAATTCAACACTTATTTTTCGATTGTCGAGAAGGAGATCGTCGAAAGCATTTAGAACCAAGTCTCTGTATTTTTTATGGGTAGAAAAAAATGAAAAATTCTTCATCACTTCTACTTGAAAAATATCTTCTTTTCCTAATTCTAAGAAAGAGCGAATAAAATCTTTGAGCGTAGTCCATTCATAATGATCTCGAGCACCTAGATTAATAAAAAAGCGATCTTTGTCTTGAGCGGGGAGTATTTTTTTATCACTCGAAGCCTCTGACTTTTCCCCTTTTTGGAGGGTCTCTCTTTTTGGATTTGCCTCTACTGCTTGAAATGCATGGGAGAGCATTAATTCTATTAGTGTCTTCTTATCTAGGTCTGCAAAGTTCTGTTCAACTTCTTCTATATAGGGCAATAAATCACTTTTTATGGGTGTATTTTTTAATTGCGCTACCCAATGGTCTATTCTATTTTTGAAAATATGCTGAGGGGATGGAAGCTCACATTCTTTGATTTTGATTTGGAGTTTATTTTCAATTAATTTAATCTTTCTCCGATCAGATTTAGTCACAAAAATAATTGAAGTTCCTTGTTTTCCAGCTCTTCCTGTGCGGCCACTACGGTGGGTATAGGTTTCTGTCTCGTCGGGAAGTTGGTAATTGATCACATGAGTAATGTCTTCAACATCAATTCCTCTAGCCGCAACATCTGTAGCAACGAGTAGTTGAATTCTCTTTTTTCGGAAAGAATTCATTACTGTATCACGCTGATTTTGACTTAAATCACCATGAATAGCAGCGGCGCGATAGCCATCTTGTATTAATTTATCTGCAACCTTTTGGGTTTCGATTTTCGTTCGACAGAAAACACAGCCAAAAATAGAAGGATTCATACCCACTACAGCTCTTAAGGCTTCATAACGCGCCCGCCCGCCAACTTGAAAAAACTGATGTGCTACATTTTTTGTACCCGCATTTTTTGTGCCGACTGTTATTTCTATAGGATTGCGCATAAATTTTTTTGCAATAGTATGAACCTCAGGAGGCATAGTAGCAGAAAAAAGCCAAGCGTTTTTTGTATCTGGCGTGTGGGTTAAAATAGATTTGATATCTTCATAAAAACCCATATTGAGCATTTCATCAGCTTCATCCAGAACACAAAAACGAATTGCACTGATATCGACTAATTTTCTCCTAATCATATCTTTAAGTCTGCCAGGAGTGGCAACAATAATGTGCGCGCCGCGTTTTATTTTTTTGGATTGCTCATTGATATTGGCACCCCCATACACCGCTACAATATTGATTTTTTTTAACTCTCTGCTATATTGCTCAAGTTCATGAGTGAGTTGCAAGCAAAGTTCTCGTGTGGGAGAAAGGATCAGACCTTGCGTCTTTGAAGCCTCAGCATTTAAAAGTTGAAGCATAGGAAGACCAAATGCAGCTGTTTTACCCGTTCCCGTCTGGGCTAGGGCTACAATGTCAGTTTGGTCATTAAGTAAGGTTGGAATTACTTTTTCTTGTACCGAAGTAGGTGCTTCGAAACCTAGTTCCTCAACGGCTTTTAATAAAGACGGGTTGAGTCCTAGGGAATTGAAAGTGATCATAAATAGTCTTCTGTGGGCAAAAGTAATCTAAATCCAGTGGTTCTAGTCCTTTTTTGAATTTATTTTATTTTGCCCCTAAGACTTATGGCAACTTTTTTGTTTACACTTTAAACCCTTCTCTATAGGTTCTCGTTACAAACTGATTGGCTTCCTCTAGGTTGGTAATTTTCATATTTTCTCCATCCCAAAGAAGTTTCTTTCTTGCATAAAAATCCATACGACCCCTTGCATTTTCTTTTCTCAACATAAAACTTCTGATCGCGAGATTTCCCATTAAAACAGTCTCAGTCATAGGTCCTGCATAATCAAATGAAGAAGTCAGTGCAAGGTGCTCTTTACTATTAAATCCAGCTTTACAAGCGTCAACCCATTTGCGTTGATGTCCGTACTCGGGCTCTATCATTTTCTCTACTTCAGGTCCAAAATCAGTAGTCCCATCATAGAGATAAAGTTTTGGCATTAAAGGTGAACTGTCATTAATATTCGTAGAGATAATCCCTTTTTCTCCGATAATTAGTACGCCATTCGCACTGTCTGTTCCTCCAATATCACTATTAGCTGGAATGATTTCAGGGTGGGGTGGGCGAATACCACCATCACTCCAAGTCATTTGAATCGGTTTTTTTGTCTTTTCTGTAGCCTCAAAATTAATTGTAATAAGTGAGGACGGTGGACAGCCATCAGGGATATAATCGGGGGTCCACATTTTTGAAAATACACTTCCTACACTGCATTCAGCAGCAGTAGGGTATTTTAAGCCCAATGTTCTAAATGGAATGTCTATCAAATGGCATCCTACATCACCGAGTGCTCCTGTACCATAGTCCCACCAGCCACGCCAGCTGAAAGGATGCATATTAGGCGTATAGGGTTTTTCTTCTGCGGGTCCTAACCATAAGTCCCAGTTTAGCGCATCCGGCTTGGAGCTTGGATCGGGAGCAGGCATAGCAACCCCCTGAGGCCAAACGGGTCTATTGGTCCAAATTTTAACTTCTGAAACCGCACCTATTGCATCAGTGTCAATCCAATTTTGAACCATATTGAGTAGTGGGTTTGAGCCCCCTTGGTTTCCCATCTGGGTTACTACTTTTTTATCTCTCGCCATCTGCGTAAGTATTCTTGCTTCGCGGATATTGTGCGTCATTGGCTTTTGAACATAGACATGAATTCCGCGTTCCATCGCATATGCAGCCGCAGGTCCATGAACATGGTCTGGAGTTGAAATAGTGACCGCATCAATATCTTTTTCCTTATCAAGCATGACTCTATAGTCTGCATACTGCTTGGCTTTTGGAAACTGTTTAGCAGTTTTAGAAGCACTTCCAGAAAAATCCACATCACAGAGTGCCGCAACACGTTCTCTTCCCTTTACAGAAGCATTATTAATATCACTTGCTCCTTTTCCACCTGCGCCAACAGCAGCTAAATTGAGCTGATCACTGGGAGCCATATAACCTGGACCACCCAGTACATGCCTCGGCACAATCATTATGGAAGAGGCTGCTAGCCCTTTTTTAATAAAGTTTCTTCGAGTATCGCGTTGCTTTTTTTTCATTTTATAATTATTTAATTCAGCTAAAGTTAATTTTTTTTCACAATTTATCACAGACAATTTTTAATTTCAAAAATTGAAACATCTTTGTAGCTTATTTTGCTACTTTGAAAAGTAAAAAACAAAATCGAATTGCGCTAAGCCTGTTGTTTTTTTGTCGGGTTTTTCCTTTTCTTCTTGGGCTGCTCGAATTCCTACTATTAAAACTACTTTTGAAATGAATGAAGCCGAGTTAGGGAGCTTTTTATTTATTCTACCCGTTTGTTCTCTGATAGTACTGCAACTATCGGCCTGGTTTATTGCCAAATACGAAAGTCGTTATCTACTGCTTTCGGGTTTTTTATTTTTTTTATCGGATTATTGGGGATTGGTTTTGCTCCGAATTTAGCCTTTTTGTCAGTGACAGTTTACTTTTTTGCTTTTGGCTTACGAGCGATTAATATATCCATCAATACGCAAGCGATACAGCTACAAAAGCGCTATGGTAAGACTATTAATGGAAGTTTTCATGGGATTTGGAGCTTTGGGGGTCTTTGTGGAATCTTATTTGCTACACTCATGATTTATTATGAGGTACCTATGTCACTTCACTTATTAAGTGTTGTGAGTTTAGGACTACTTTGTTGCCTATTCGCTGCACCTTATTTACTGACTAATGATCTAGAAGCAGCGGGGAATAAGCTGATTTTGGGCAAGCCAGATAAATTTATTTTTTATACAGGTCTTGTCGTTTTTTGTGCCGCTGTCTGTGAGGGCGGTATTTATGACTGGAGTAGTGTTTATTTTAAAGAGGTAGTGCAGGCCGAGCTATTTACACTCAGCTATTTGTTTTTTATGATAGCGATGACCATTTCTCGCTTTTTCACAGATCTATTGATACAAAAAATAGGAATGAAAAGACTTTTTTTGGTCAGTGCAAGTACTGTAATAGTGGGAATCTCTATTTTAATTCTCATCCCTACATTTTATCCAGCACTGGTCGGTTTTTTTATTAGCGGTCTGGGCGTAGTGTCAATTTTTCCCATGTCCTTTAATTTAGCCGGCTATTCTAAAAAGTATGCGCCTGGAGTCGCTATTTCTGTTGTAGGCACTTATGCCACTGTCGGGGTTCTTTTGGCCCCTCCTTTTGTGGGTTATATTGCCCATCTTTTTAGCCTTAATTTGGCTTTCTTGATATTTATTGTGGCCGCACTGCTATTGATTATTTTTTCAAGAAAAGCTTATACATTCCTCTGAATTATTTAACTTTATATAGCTTTCAATTCTTAAATAATACAGTACTCTCATGAAAAAAATCTTACTTATTCTATTCCTTATTGCTGCTCCTATTACTTCTGCACAAAGAGGACAAACAGGAGATAAAACATTCAAAGACAGATTTCCTCCTGAGGTCTTTAATGAAGTTTCTAATGCGTCACTTTTATTGATTAATGAAGTAGATCACGATATTATTGTGTCTATTAGAGATCAAAATAAAAAATACCTCAGACATGTTTATATTAGAAATAATGAAGAGTATGTTTTTGAAGATTTACCCATTACCCGTTTCTATGTTCAATTTAAATCTAAAGCTTTTTTTTATGAAGACTTAGATCGTACCGCAATCAACTACGGGGAAAAACACACCTTTAACTTTTACTTTGACGCTTCTAAAGAAGGGAATTACTTTCGAATCACAGAGGAAGAGTTTTTTAAACCCTAGTTGGTGATTTTATGCCGTTCTAATCAAGCTATGTAACCTAGGTTACAAAAGGCAAAAAACAAGAGTTTAATTTAGTAATATCAATTATTCGAATTGGTTTATTGTTCACATAGGTCCCTAGCGCCTTTGCTAGGGGCTTTTTTTTATGGCGTGTCTTTATAGATATAGAATTGCACAGAATCACTTATCTTTAAGTGATGAAGTTTTAATATGCTCTTATGCGTCGCTGTTTTCTTTCTTTAGTGGTCTTAATTTTATTTTCTTGCCAATCAAAAAATGAGCAGCCCCCCCCAAATATCATAATTATCTATGCTGATGATTTAGGATATGGAGATGTCAGTGCTTATGGTCTGGGACAATTAAAAACGCCTAATATTGACAGACTTGCCTCAGGGGGGACACGCTTTACCCGGGGCTACTCCAGCTCTGCCACCTGTAGTCCAAGCAGATATGCCCTACTTACAGGGATCTACCCTTGGAGGAATAAGCGAGCAAAAATTTTAACAGGGGCCAATTTAATTATCGATACTACAGAGTTGACTTTGCCTAAAATGTTGAAAGAAAAAGGTTATCATACTGGTATTGTAGGGAAGTGGCATTTGGGTCTTGGAAATTCAAAAATAGACTACAATAATGAATTACGCCCAGGCCCAAATGAAGTGGGATTTGATTATAGCTTTATCATGCCCGATACGCAAGACCGTGTCCCAACTGTTTATATCGAAAATGGTTCTATTGTTAATCATGATCCAGCTGATCCTATTGAGGTCAGTTTTGAAAAAAATTTTGAAGGGCAGCCTACAGGAAAAGACAACCCCGAATTATTATCAATGAAATGGCACCACGGACACAATGGTTCTATTGTCAACGGTATATCTCGAATTGGCTATATGAAAGGGGGAGAAAGTGCCAAGTGGAGTGATATTGAGATGGCGGATACTTTTTTAAACCAAGCCCAAAATTATATTGATCAAAATCAATCAGGGCCTTTTTTTCTAATGTATACCTTACAGCAACCTCATGTGCCTAGAATCCCCCATCCGCGTTTTAAAGGAACTTCAGGAATGGGCCCTAGAGGTGACGTCATCCTGGAGGCCGATTGGTGTATCGGACAATTGTATGCTTATCTAGAGGCAAAAAATTTATTAACCAATACAATAATCATCTTATCGAGTGACAATGGCCCTGTTTTAAATGATGGTTATTATGATGATGCAGTCGAAAAATTGGGGACTCATACTCCTTGGGGAAATTTAAGAGGAGGAAAATACAGTCTTTTTGAAGCCGGCACGCGTATTCCTTTTATAACCTATTGGAAAGGCAAGATTCAGCCTCATATTTCAGATCAGCTGGTCTCACAAATAGATTTGTTCAATTCGATTGCGAAATTGGTTGGCTCCAAACAACGCTCTCGGGATGGAGAAGATTTGACTGAAGTTTTCTTTCAAAATAAAGGGATGGGGAGAAAGGAGTTGGTAATTGAAGCCACAACCAGAACCGCCCTAAAAAGTGAAAATTGGGTGCTCATACCTCCTTATAAAGGTCCCAAAGTGGGCCCAAATGTAAATATCGAATTAGGAAATGAATCGGATTACCAATTGTATAATCTTGAAAAAGATCCTTCACAGCAAAATAATTTAGCACAGCAAGAACCTCAAAAATTGGCAGAATTAATTGCCCGTTTTAAATTTATTCGAGGGCTCAATTAGCAGTGAAGAAGAATACAAATTAATGTTATAAGATCAGAAATAAGGGAGCGCTCTGAAATCGATAATTTTTTTTAAAAAATCCTCCCGAAGGAGGATTTATAGAATGACTTTATTCTATTCTACAAGAATTAATACTTCGTCATGCCATCCATTCGTATATTTTGAAAGTACATCTCCTACCTCTTTTCTAAATGCTCCAGGACCATGCATTTTATCATATTCAACTTGAAAACCCGGAGGAAGTCCATTAGATCCATTAAATCTAGTAAATGTCTTAAATGGGTAAACTAACGTAATATCGTCCCTATTTTCACTTCTAAATACACTTTCATATACTCTTCTTGGGTTTGGTGCATTCATTTTTTTTAAAGCTTCACCTATTTTAGTAACTGCTTCTAGAACCTTTCCATAACTGTCTAAATCTTGTTTGATTTTAAAAGTTCTCCAGAGTAAATATTTGGGACTTCCCCAAGAGGGTGGCTTAATAATTATCGAAAATAAACTTGACGATACAGGAACTGATGTTGTTTGGCAAGGATTGAAATATACTTCATATTGCTCCACTCTGACAAATGAACAAATAATTAAAATCTATCAAGAATATTTAGATTCTAATGGCGGAGGGGATGCTAAGGAGAACATTTTAGAATTTTTAGAAAGAGAAACTGATGAAGACCTGCTTTTAAATAGTAATGACCAAAAGATTTTCTTCATCGCAAATAATTATAGAAAGGAAGTTACTTCAACCGTTCTTTGGCTACTTGATCATGATATACAAATAAGATGCTTTAAGGCTACCCCATATAGCTTGGGAGAAGAGCTTTTCCTTCAAATTGAACAAATTATTCCATTACCTGAAACGGCAGAGTATATGATTGATGCAAAAGAAAAGGAAAAAGAAAAAAAGGGGAAAAGTAAAAAAGTTGAAGAAACAAAATCTCAATTGGTTTCCCTTTGGAGCAGTCTAAAAGAAGAATTGAGCAGTAGAAATCAAAAATATCTCGATAATGTCAAAGCTAAGCCACTTTTCCATATGGGCTTCTGGAATGGTTCAGGTTATTTTGCTTGCTGTATAGGTAGACATAACCTGAGAATAGAGCTTTACATCAATAATGATGAAGAAAAAAAGTTCTTCAATAAGTTATATTCTTTGAAGGATGAAATACCTAAAGGCATAAAGGATAGAATTATTTGGCAAAAACTTGAAGGGAAAAAAGCTTCACGACTCAAAATTGAGCCTACAGAAGATGAAAAGGCTAACTTGAGAGGAAAATGGGGAGATTCTGATCATTTTGAAGATGTAGTTATGTGGTTTGCTGATAATATTAAACCTTTTTACAATGGTACTTTTCCTATTTGGTCAAAAATCCAATCTGAGCTAAAGTGAAATCAATAAAATCCTATCATTTTTAGCCATTTTTGATCAATTTTGACTCATTTTTTAGCATTTTTAGACGTTTTTGAGTGAAAATTTACCATTCCAAATCTTCTAAATTTACCTTAGATTCTAACTCATTTTCAATCTCATCTGGGAGCTCATGAAAAAAGTCAATACCAGTTATTGACTCAATAGAGTCTACACTAACCACAAAGGACTTTAATTCAGACGATGATCCTCTGTTTGACAAGAGAAAACCTAACATGCTTTTTTTCTCGGGTGAGTAAATTACTTTGTAATACATAGAGGGAATAGTTACTTTATTTCCCCCTATTGAGCCCAAGTTATCATAACTCAATACACCTGCTGTTGAAATAAATATTTGAAAGCTTTTCCCCCATTCTCTTATGGTTTCTTCGAGTCTTCTCCATACTCCTCTATTAAAGCTTGGGTCTTGTGGTGACATGTTAGACATGTAAAATGATTCTATCATGGACTCTCTGCTATACTTCATATCACCAGCTGGAGCAAGATGCCCTCTATCATATCCAGAACCTTTATAATCACTCAATTCGGCTGATTTTGTTGATACATAAGGGTCTGGTCTAAATGAATTAATACGTGGAGTAGTGCCTTTAAGAAAGTTTGGGTCTAATTTGTAATGGACCCAGTTAGCTTGTTCATGATCTTCATTATAGGAAAGAGTGTAGTATTTATGCCTTATTATTTCACCCTCAGATTTAGGTAAGTAATCTTGTCCTAAAAGTTTGAAACTGATAAATAAAAACAGGAAGAAATATTTATCCTTAACCATACCTCTAAAATAATAAAAGAAGAGGTGCTGATTAATCCCCATCACGTATCCACACTTCCTCCAAACAACTCCCCCCTAAAACCACTTTACAGTAATCTTATCTTAAGGCAATGATATCAATTAATTAGAAGGGATTTGGATTGTGTCCATTGGTGTAAAAGAAAAACCCTCCGCTTGGGAGGGTTATCATACTTAATTTTCAGATGCAGCGGCGATTTCATTATTAATGTGAGTAGGATCAAAAAAGTGATAGGCTGCTACAATCTTATCATCCTTCCATCGAAAACCATAATGAACTAAAATTTGAGCTTCTGTTCCAGTATATTTTCCCGTACCTGTCCAAATAAACCAACAAAGTGTCCAAACTTGACCATTGTCATAACGTGTGGTAGTTAAGTTATATGGCTGTATTTTATCATTAGAAATATCATCAAAATAATTATGATGAGCAGAAGCTCCATCTAACCATCCCTGTTTAGTGACCTTATCGCTATTGAAAAAGAATTCATCGGCGTCATCAGAAATCATGCTGGCTCCTTTTTGGAATGTATTTGTTACATAGTATTCGTTAAACTCTCTTGCCATTAAGGATTCTTTACTATGATCATCTGAAATACCACTCCAACCGCCAAACTCCATATTTGGGGATGATTTTTGTTCTTTTGGTGGCTGACAACTAATTAGGCTTATTACAAAAAGTAATAATAAAAATTTCTTCATTTTAATTGATTTATGGTTAATAATATCTCTAATATACAGAGAATAGGTTGAAAAAGAAAAACCCTCCACTTGGGAGGGTGAACAATTGTGAATTTTTAGAACTTCTATTCTGCTGATAGTTCTGCTAATTTGTTTAGTAAACCTGAAACATCCATGTATTCGTCAACTTCAATTATTTTATTGTTTTCATTGAATTTAAAAACCTCATAAGCTTTAATTCCTTCCAAAGATATATCTCCAAGATCAGCACTCCATTTAGCATATATTCGGACACCACCATCGGGAATAAACGTAGAATCAACCGTTGGATAGAAATCCCTATCATTAGCTTTTATGTTGTCTAATAATTGCAAAAATCCATTATAGTTTTCTAAAATTCCTTTTTTATCTAAATCTTTACCTCCATATACAGGCGGGTTAAACTTTGCTCCTTCTTCAAAAAAAGATGCAGCAGTTTCTAAATCTTCATTTTCTAAAGAATCAAATAATGCATGAACAACTTTGGCATTTTGATTGTAAACAGTCATTGCTGCATCCATTTTGGAATTTTCATGAGTTGTCTGATTGCATGAAAACTGCAATCCTACAAGTAAGGATAGTAAAATTATTTTTTTCATTAATCATTATTTTTATTATTACTTATTTTAATGGTGCAACCGTAAAGCTTGCTTTTTTAGTAACAAAATCCCAGTCACCAACTGCTAAATTTATTATCCCTCCCACAATATCATTATCATAGGCATAGGTTTTAAATTTGTTCCCTTCTTTTTTCCAAAGACCATTAGTTGACCCTCTAAAAGTTTTATCTCCTACTTGAGTCCAAAAATAGCCGTTATAATCACTTTGCTGACTATCTGTTGCGAAATTCTTAAATGTAATGGTTCCATAACCCATACCATAAGGACCTGCCTGACCAGAGATAGTAACCTCCCAATTTACTCCATCTGAGGTGTATACATTATCAATATCAAATACTACATCAAACGATTTGGATTTATCCCATTCGAGCTCTTGTGAAAATCCTAAAGCAGTTACAAATAAGAAAAGAAATAATATTTTTTTCATTTTCAATGATTTATGGTTAATAATACCTCTAAGATATAGAGAATGGGATTTATTTCAAAACACTACAAACTTTCTCCAAACACTTTTCCCCTAAAACAACTACACAGGAATTCTGGCTTAAGGCAATGATATTAATGGATTAAAAGAGATTTGGATTGTGTCCATTGGTCTAAAAGAAAAACCAAGCATTAAAAATAGCTCCTAAATATATTGATTAAAAAATTATGACTCTTTTCCCAGTTGTACAATTAAAATTAATTTGCTCAAAACCACTAAACATATCGTTAACTGCTCGTTGAAAGTTTTTTCTAGGATCTAGATTATCCCAGTCCATTCCATAGACAGTGATATATTCCTCATCACAATCAGAGCTTGAATAAACTATTTTTGGTTCTTGATGTCTTCCTGACATAATATGATCTCCAAGACAAACATGATCAAGATTTAAAATATCATGACCAAATTCATGCCACATAGTTTTTAAAGCACTAGGGACTGAAGTTTTATATGGTATCTTACCCTGCAACCATACACTCTCTTTGAATGTTACATCAATTTGATTATCATCACATATTCTTGAAGCATAAGCTGATGCTTCCAAAGTCCATAAATTATCTGGAATGATAGTAAATTGAAAATTGTTTTTATTTACATACGATAGATCAACTCCATGTCTTTGTGCATCTTTAATAAAAGCTTCTAGATAAGTCGACGGATCATTAAAATCAATCTGGGAGTATATTTCATCTGCATAAAAACCAATTCCTTCGAATGAATCAATCATAGTAATTCCTATATCTTGAGTAGAAACTTTTGATAATATTTTACTTGTTTTATATCCATTTATTTGATCATTCACTACCAGTTTTAGAGTGTTTGATAAATTCAGATTATTTAAACTATAGTTATCAATTTCAATTTTTTCTAATTTATCAATTAATCTAGATTTATTAGTATAAGTATCAGTATAATAATGGTCATTAAGCTGCCATACTTTATAAGAACTACTTAAGTCAGAATCAAAAATTAGTGTTCTCCCTACAATGTTACCATCAATAATTTTAAAATATTCCCTTCCCTCTTCATTAAGGTGATTCAAACTCGAAGATATTCCATAAACTGTACATTTAAATCTGTCTTCGCTCTGAGTATTTTCAATTCTTTTTTCATATCCAGAAAATATATAAATCCCGTCCTCAATTATATGATTTTCTTCAAAATCAAATTTAGTTTGTGAATAAAAATTATCATTATCAAAATAAGAAGTTAAACTGTTAAGCTGACCATTTAGATTGTTTTCAATGTTAAATGATTCTACCAAAATTTGATTTTTATAAACCTGAATTAGATCAACAATATTTGAATTATTAAACCAAAAGATCAAATAATTATTTCCTTCAGTATACGGACTTAAGTCAGCACTGTTTAAGTTAAAAACAATTTTCTTTGTTTGAAGAAAGGGTTGACTAATATTAGTGTAAAATCTATATCCATTGTGTCCGAAAACAGAGCTGCAATCATTATTAATAATGGAATTTAAGTTTTCAAAATTTAGATTATCAATTAAATTATCCAAAGCTTGTATTTCTTGAAAAATAGCTTGTATCGATTGGTTTGATTCAACATTAATTAACAATATTGCGTCAGATGAATCTATGCCATACCATCCAACAAACACATACCCTTCATCTGGTGTAGCAGTTATGGTTACCTCCGTCCCTTCATCATAAGTCCCCCCTTCAGTTGAGACCGTTCCTCCTTCTCCTGCTGTAACAGTTAATGTATAGCTATTTATTATAACTGTAAATAATGCATTTAAAGTTGTATTAGCCTCTAAGGTTACAATCAAAGATGCCTCAGTTGAATCACTCCCTTCCCATCCAACAAATTCATACCCTTCTGCTGGGGTGGCTGTAATAGTTACTTCTGTCCCTTCATCATAGGTTCCTCCCTCTGTAGATACTGTCCCTCCTTCTCCAGCAGTAACAGTTAAAGTGTATTGAGTAGGAGCTGAGGGTTCAGGATCTGGAGTTGGCTGCTGAACTTGTGGAGGGGGAGTTGTATCCTCTTCCTCAGCCGAACAACTGTAAAGGATTAGGAATGTAGCTAGGGAGAATGCTAAAGGGTAGAGTAGTTTCTTCATATTTCTAAATTAAAAAAATTAAATAGTAGAGAAAATAGTTGCATAACGATATAACTAATTTTTATCTATCACACTACAAACTTTCCCCAAACAGCTCCCCCCTAAAACCACAATAGAGGAATCTTATCTTAAGGCAATGATATCAATGGATTAGAAGGGATTTGGATTGCATCCATTGGTGTAAAAGAAAAACCCTCCACTTGGGAGGGCATATTTTAGGATTTTAGCTTACTACTGACGTATTATGTTTTATTACTGTTGAAATTTCGGTGATTTCAGTTGCAACTCCTCCAGATCTTTCTGCGTGTTCTTTTATTAATGCTTCGTTCTCTGCATTATATACACAAAAAACATTATCACCAGCAACATAACTCGTCTCTTGCTGAATCATTTTCCCCTCATTACGCATTTCTTCTAGTACATCTTCTGAGGCTTTTCCCCCTTTGTTCATCTCGTGCTTTGGGATAGAGGATGCTCCCTTCATTTCTCTTCTTATCAAAAATTTTTTCATTTTAATTGATTTATGATTAATAATACCTCTAAGATAGATATAAAGAATGGATTATATATCAAATCCCATCCCCCTGTTCCAAAAGAAAACTACTCTTGTATAGTCTTAATTCAAATTGACTACATTTGTTAAAATTCTGCTATGAAAAAATATATTTTTTTATTACTTCTTTTATTATTGGGTAATCATATTATCTCTGCACAAGAATTTCAGGGTAAAGCTTTTTATTTTTCTAAATCAAAAATGGATCTTGGAAGCTGGGGGGCACGGATGAGTGAGGCACAAAA
>Ga0255782_10001912_pt1 | contig 17368 bp, 17 predicted proteins | sample 101ome_26_FD_179980 | JGI IMG/M metagenome (GOLD analysis project Ga0255782, IMG submission 179980) | Coastal salt marsh microbial communities from the Groves Creek Marsh, Skidaway Island, Georgia - 101408AT metaG (version 2) | ecosystem: Environmental > Aquatic > Marine > Intertidal zone >...
ACAACGAGATGAGTTGAATGTCCATAGTGTATTTATACAGAAGATTGAAGTCTACAAAAACGATCTGGAAAAGGTGCTCATTTCAAAACGGCGTCTTCTTGGTGCAGACCTCAGCAACACCGGTCGACGCAAACGTAGACGAGAAGAGGAGCGATCTGATGTCGACGAGAATCCATACTTGCAGGGCTTTAGAACATATCTCGAAAACTATGAGCTAGATCGTGCGCGTGATCCACACTACGCGGCAAGCTCTGTGAGATCATATTATGGATCCATCCGGAAGTGGTTTGTCAGCCACGCCGAAATTGAGACAATCTATGATTGCGTGTGTCAATATTTTCGGAAGCGCCAGAATGATGAAGCAGAAGGGCGAGTCGACAACTCTGCAGAGTCTGATCACCACGATCACTTTACTGCAGCTAGACTTTTTATCAAGTATTATGATGAACATGTGCGACATCAAAATGTGGAATAGCGTGCCTATGGAAGGCAAGTTTTGCAATAAAATCAGTGCTTCGTACAGGATTGTTGTTTGTTTTTACAACATTATCGTCTTTTTCGTCACTTGATGCGACACACCACACCTTTCTCAGTGCGATGCCGGCGCGAACCGCGCGTCGGAGACGGCTTCCGGCTCGGAGGGCGAGGAGGAGGAGGAGTCCATGTCGGCGATGGCAATGGACATGTCTCGCTCGATGGTGGCGCACAGCGGGGTGAGCGGTAGCGTCGCAAAGGGTTCCTCGATTTGAATCCCAATCTCATCGATGCCTAGAACGAGGTAGGCGAGCGTGAAGATGCACGGCACGGAGAGCCAACCCATCATCGGTACGAGCACAAACGGCAGCGTGAGCAGCCAAATGACGAGCGACCGGGCGGTATGTCTAGAAAAGCTGAGCGGAATGGGCGTCGCGACGATGCGTTCACACACTCCACCGGCTAACCCCATGCCGCTGACGGCGTCCTCTATGTTACGGTGGATCTCGCTCGGCGTGCCTGCTTCGAGACTGGCTTTGAGCGTCTTGGAAATTGTCATCAAAGTGAACAGACAACGATTTCCCGTCGATGCCGAGGCTAAAATTGTCTCCGCGAGGACGGGATCCGTCACGCATCGTCGCACCGATTCATCTGGGATATCTTTAAAAGCCGTGGGATCCGTCGGGTCGGATCTCGTGCGACCGCTTCTCAGTCTCGTCTTGAGCACGTACGCGTACGCGGCGCATAATTCGCACAATCGTCTGCGCAATTTGTCATCCGGGACGTACACGGACAATCGCGCCACGTCGCGCGCGTGCCTGATGAGAGATCCCCACGCCGTACGACCTTCGACGAACCTACCGTAGCTAGAGTTCGTTCTAAACACCAAAACTAAACCGCACAGCGTACCGAGCAAAGAGTGCGCCGAAGCCGGCAGCGTCAATGTCGACATTGCAAAGTTGGCAAACGGGTTCATCAGTTTGAAATGGGCGCACAGCTGATTCACCGTATTCGGTAACACGACCAAAATCGCCGTGTACACCGCCAACACCGAGCACGGCTTGAGCAACCTCAAAAAGACGGTGCTCTGCGGAATGGATAACAGATCAACTATGAAACGGTCCACCATGCGATGGCGCTCCCACTTGTCCTGATCGAACAACTGCGAAATGCTCGTTCCAGAAGAGATTAGCGTCTGATTTAATCCCGGATCCCGGCTCAGAAGCAACTCCCGAACCGTCCGCTTGCGCTTTGCGTCCGCGTCGTCTCCCGTTCCAAGGGGCGTGCTTTTCGCCGTGTTAAACTCGTACTTCCCGTGCCAACCTTCCACGCCACCGGGGCCCGCCTCGAAATCCAAGTCATCCTCATCCTGGTCATCCTCTGAGAGTTTCCCTCGCGTCGCCACGTCTCGTCGTTCCGTCGTCCCAGTGACCTCGACGCCGCGAAGCGTCAGAGGCCTCCTCCACTCTCGAGCCTCCCTCGTCGTCGCTCTCGTCGTCGCTCTCGTCGTCGCCGTCGCCCTTTTCGCCGTCGTCGTCAACCTCGGCGACGCCCGGCGTCCCCATCTCACTTTCACCGCCGTCGGCGGCGCGGTGATCGTCATCGAACGCATCGGGTCGGGCGCGAGGCCACGAGTGACGCGTCAAGTGACGTTTCGCAACTCGGTCGCCGTCCAAGTGCCGCCACACGTCGCCGTCGTCGTCGAAGGCGGACGACCGCGCGCGGCGGGCGCCGGGGACGAAGAAGGAAAAGCAGACGACGACGCGGAGGAGGATGATGTCGGCGACGCGGGTATCAGCGCTGGCGTCGCGAGAGACTTCGGGTTTGCATCTTGTTCGTCGTCAACAGCGACGACAACGACTTCGAGGTGAACGCGGCGCGCGCGTCGCGCAGTCGGCGAGACGCGATCGACGCGGCAAGGACGACGATGGAGGCACGTTTCGCGTCGGTACCGACGCTGAAGACGACGCGTCGGGGACTTCGAACGCCTTCGCGTCGCTCGCCGGTTTGAAGTCGTCTCTGCCGTCCGCGCGAACGGAACCGAGGCGACCCGAATCCAGCGCCGAGGAGACGAAGACGAAGAAGAACGACGACGACGAAGACGACGAGTCCAATCAACTCCGTCTTCCCGTTCGCGTATCCTCCTCTCGCGCCGGTCGTCGCGGTAAAACGGTCACCGTCGTCCGCGGCGCCTTTCCCGGCGACGCCGGCGCGCGTCGAACGCTCTTGCGCGCGCTCAAATCCGCCCTCGGCGTCGGCGGAGCTTTCGGCGCGGGCGACGACACCGCCGAGATCATTCTCCAGGGCGACGTCGTCGATGTCGCCGTCGACGCCCTTCGCGCGCGGGGTCACGTCGACGTCAAACGCGCCGGCTGAAGCGAGCGCTCCAGAGGCGATACAAAGAGGCATTTTCGCCCCATCAAAGGTGGAACCAAAGGGGCACCCACCCGATCGCGGGTGACAGACAATTCATTCATCCAGCCCCGTGCGTGTCGACGGCAGTTCACGACGTCGCCCAGCCATGGCTCGTACGAAGCAAACCGCGCGTAAATCCACCGGCGGCAAGGCGCCGAGAAAGCAACTCGCCACCAAGGCGGCGCGCAAGTCCGCGCCGACGACGGGAGGTACGCGCCCGAGCGAGGGATGAAACTCCCGCGAGGGGGACGCGGCGCGAGCGCGAGAATTCACGTGCCGACACGCCGCGTCGCGAACCGCGGGAGGGTTCGATCGACGCGCGCGACGCGCGAGCGCGAGGAAAGACGACGCGAGAGAATGCGCGGAAAATTGACCCACGTTTCGTTTCGAATCGCAGGCGTTAAGAAGCCGCACCGCTACCGCCCGGGTACCGTCGCGCTTCGTGAGATTCGGTACGTGTGTCGTCGTAGGGTTACGCGAATGCGCGTTGTCTGTGTAAACAGTGAGGGTGCCAGATTTAGAACACTAGAGAGAGAGCGTTGACTAACCTCTGGCACGTCTGTGACGCGTCTGTCCGAGCGCAGCAAGTACCAAAAGTCCACCGAACTTTTGATCCGCAAGCTTCCGTTCCAACGTCTCGTTCGCGAAATCGCGCAAGACTTCAAGACGGACTTGCGTTTCCAATCCACGGCGGTGCTCGCGCTCCAAGAAGCGTCCGAAGCGTACCTCGTCGGTCTCTTTGAAGACACCAACTTGTGCGCCATCCACGCCAAGCGTGTCACCATCATGCCGAAGGACATCCAACTCGCCCGACGCATCCGCGGTGAGCGTGCTTAAGCACTAGAATCGCAAAATTTGATGGCGCAAACTCGCCGCGCTTCAAGCGCTGTGATACGAGCGAGTCGCGCGCCTTCAAAAGAATAATGGTTTCCTGTAGTCTGGATGACGGCGAATGAATTGTTTTACCCTTGTAACGAATACTTACTTTACTACCGCAACTCTTCTTGTGTGCTATGTACGTTGAGTCGAATGAGTATTAAATGGAAACGCGCGAAACTACTAGACAAACTTGGCGCCGAGCTCGGTCAACCTAAGATAGGCGTCGACGAAATCAGCAAAGAACGCATCTTGATCGTTCGCGTACTTTTGAATCCAGCGCATGTTCTCTTCATCTTCTCGCATAAACTTGTCGCTCGGCAATCCGATGTGCTCAGCCATTTCAGCCTCGTCCTTGGTCATGTCTGGCTTGTGCCAAGGATCCGCGACGAGCGTGGCGTAGTACGCGTTGTCAAACGTGTACGCATCCCCAAAGCCCTTGCCACCGATCGTGTGCGCCCCCGCGAGTGCGACCATATCCTTTGTAGTGATTCCACTGCGAGCGAAATGTTCACGCATGTCTCGTCCGTTCAAGGTTTGCTCCGGCATTCTATTCTCCGGATCCGCCTCTGAGACGTCGACGCGGCCGAGTCTGACGCGTTCCAGAAATGTGGGGCCACCCGTGAATTCGACGGCGTACGCCCCGGCGCACGCAATCATGTCAGAAAATGACACTTTCCCTTCCGCCGCAGTCCCCTCCAACGCGTCGTACGCGTTCTTCACGACGCTCAATCCCCGCTTGAGACCGAAGGACTCTGGGCGGTTGAGCTCGTACCGCACGCTGGCGTTCATCCCACCGTCGTTCGCGCTCTCCAGGTAGGTTCCAGCGTCGTGAAACACGAGTCGAAGCACTGCGGGGCACTTCGTTTTCGGCACGCTCGCCGCGAGAGCCTGTCGGATAGCCTTTCTCACGTCTTCATCCGCGTCGCTGCGTTTTGGGTTAAGATGCCGTCGCCGCGTCAGTCCACGCAATCCTCTTTCGTTTCGCGAGCGCGTCGAGGGGGCGCGCCTCAGCACGTCTCGCGTCTTGATACGGTTTCGTAACGCGCGTAGCCACGTCGTCGTCGTCGTCGTCGTCGTCGTCGCGTACCTCTCATTCGCCATCGCGACGCGAGGCTTGGCGCTCAGGAGCCCACCCAGCGCGATGGTCCAAGCGAGAGATTCTCTCCGTCCGACCGCGCTCGGTACCCTCGTCGTCGCCCGTCTAGATCGCGTCACGGACGACACAGAGGTCGTCGCCGCCGACGCCGACGCCGACGCCGCTCGAGCGTTCATCGTTGCCATCGCGTTCGTCGTGTTATGAGGCGTTGCCGCGCGCTCGAGAAGAAGAAAAGCTACTGTTGTTTACAAACTGTCCGACGCGACGCGACGCGCGAGTCTCAAAATTTGATCGGTTTCAGCGGCGGAGCTCTAATCTCCGACAAATCTAACTCCCCGTCTAACTCTTCGTCCACCGGCCCGACGACGGCGCTGTCGTGAAGCGAAACGAATGAAAACAGTCAGTCTCCCGGGCGGCGGACGCGGGCGAAACGAAACGCGCGCGTGAATCCAAGAAAAACCGCGTCGAAAACGCCATCGCCAACGTCACCGCACGCACACGTTATCCCCTCTAATCACATACAACCCCAGCGGTGCCTCTTCCACCCCGCTCTCGCTCGAGTACACCCGCTCGCGGCAGTCCTCCAGGATCACATTCACCACCTGGTCGAACCCTCTCAGCGTTCCCACGACGTGTCTCCCGTCGTTCGTGATGACGTGCACCCGCCGGTCCACCATCCCCGCGAGCGCCCCGCCTCGTCCCACCGTCGTCGACATCGTTCCCGCCCTCGCGAAACCGACCGACCCCGCGAGACCGACACTCGTCCCGCGTTCCCGATTGATTCCCCGTCGCGCTCTCCCGCCCCACTCGAAACACCGACTCACTCAACGACTCGACGACTCGACGACTCGACGACTCGGGTTCGGGTCGATCGCGGGTGCCCGCCGGTCGGTCGGTCGGTCGCGTCGAACGGTCGAACGGTCGGTCGAACGCGTCGGTCGGTTTTTCTCTTCTTTCGTTTCGTTTTGAACTATGACGACGGACGAGTCGTGACTCGTAAACAACGAGACCGGTGGGACCGACGATCGATCGATCGCCCGTCTCGCCCCACTCGGCGACTCGAAGGGCGGAAGACGCACGCCCTCGTCGGTGGCCGGGACACAACACACCTCTCTTCGCCCGCGTGACGCGAGAAGGGTTTCTTCGTCTCCGATCGGCGCGGGTCTCCGGGCGCGGATCTCGCGAGCGCGTTCACGTTCGCGTCGCGTCGCGCGCATTGTCCGCCCGCGCGCGCACGCCGCATTTTTCACTCACGCGCCTTCGCGGGGCATCTTTCAGAGCGCGCGCGCGAGGCGAGGGCGACGCGACGGAGTGAAACGCGAGTGAAACGCGCGCGAGGGTTAGAGAGGGTTTTTGTTCGCTCGTTCACCGGTGAAACGCGCGTCGAGAGGGCTCGCGCGCGAGGCGAAAGGGGAGAATCGTCCGTGGGCGGGGTTCAGTGGTTCCGAGGGGGTCCTTCTTGAGTTTTGACTCGACAAAATCGTGGTGAACACGAAAAACAAAATCACACGGCACGCGAGAAACCAGCGAATTTAGAGTCCGGACGTTCAGAAACGAGACGTCGGGCCGAGTACTGAGGCTGAGGATGTGTTGTTAGTGGTCGAGAGGGGGGTTTCAGTGTCAGAGGTCAGCTCACTCGGTCGTTTACGCGCGTTTGAAGTGCGTCGCGGTGAGATCTTCCAGTCGAATCGAGGGCGCTTTCGTCATGGCGGACGACGACGACGAGAAGAGAGAAACAGCGGAGCAGGAGTCAACGCATCAAGCCGCGATGCGAGATGAAGAGATTCAGGTGAACGACGTGGAAGAGCAAGAGAGAGAGAGTTCGCCTCCGCGGCCGCAAGAGACGGCGAAAGAAGAAGACGCGCCGGCGGCGGCGGAGACAACGGAAGAAGTCAACGCCGAGCCTGAGGAGGAGGTTGAGGAGACTACAAAGTTTGTCGAGTGGGATCCGACCGGTAGATTTGGAAGGACGACCGAGCTTCTCGGTCGCGGGACGTACAAGAATGTGTACAAGGCGTTCGACGAAGAGGAGGGGATGGACGTCGCGTGGAACCAGGTCAAAGTGCACGGGTTGCCCTCTGCGGAGAAGGCGCGCTTGCTGAGCGAGGTTGAGATTTTGAAGAGATTGGATCACAAGAATGTGCTCAAGTTTTATCATTCGTGGAACACAACCTCGGAGAAGACTGGAGAGGTGAGCGTCAACTTCATCACCGAGGCGTGCGCCGGGACGCTGAACAAGTACGCCGCCCGCTTCAAGAACAACTTGGATATGCGAGCGGTGAAGAGTTGGTCTCGTCAAATTCTGAGAGGTTTGGAGTATTTGCACTCGCATGACCCTCCGATCGTGCACCGCGATCTCAAGTGCGATAACATCTTTGTGAATGGTAACGCAGGCGAGATCAAAATCGGTGACTTGGGTCTGGCGGCGATGCTTGATCATCAACGCACGCACAGCGTCATCGGCACGCCAGAATTCATGGCGCCGGAACTCTACGAGGAAGATTACGATGAGCGCGTGGACATTTACTCTTTCGGTATGTGTCTGATGGAGCTCGTCACTTTTGAGTGTCCGTACAACGAGTGCAAGAACCCAGCTCAAATCTACAAGCGCGTGTCAAGTGGCATCCCGCCAGCAGCATTGGAGAAGATCAAGGAAAAGGGTGATGATATTTACGAATTCATCTCTTTAGCCATCGCTCCGGTAGAGCAACGACCTAGCGCGAAGGAGCTCTTGGAACACATCTGGTTGAAGAAGAAGGAGAAGAAGACGATGGTACCGCGCCCCGTCGTGGAGGAGGAGCCTGAGGTTCCCCGGCCCATCATCAAGGAAGAAGAAGAAGAGCCCGTTGAAGCTACGACCAAGTCAAACGGACGGCAAATCGTGCGGGTTGATTCTGAAGCAGATACAGCCGAGACGAATGCCCATCGGCGTGGTCAGTCGCTTGACGTTCGCGTCAAGGGCCACTTCCTTGAAGATAACTCACTTCGTTTGCGGTTGCGCATTGCAGATTCTTCCGGCCAGAACAGAACTGTCGAGTTTCCTTTCATCACAGACACGGATAGCGCGCGTTCGGTCGCTGCCGAAATGGTCCAAGAGCTTGGGCTTGAGACCTCTGCGATTGATACGATTGAACGAGAGATAGAGAAGGAAGTCAAGTACTTGTGGGATGAGAAGCAAGGATTCTGCGTGAGAGACGACGGTAGCAGACGGCATAGTGCGGAGAACAGCGGTGGTTCGAGCCCAGAGTCGAAACAAGTTCGTCCGACTGTTGATGAGACGACAGCCAAGCAAAGTAGTCTTTCGGTGAGTGAGCGTGGTAGCCAGGATCAATTGCCGCTTTCACCTTCGTTGGAGTCCTTGAGTGAGCGTCCACGTCTTGCGGAAGAGATGTTCCAGGCGCAAGCTCCGGTGCACCATCCGCATGAAGACCACGTGATGATACGACCAAAGAGTGCCTTTGATGCGCTGAGGAGTCAGTATCACGAGAACCCCAACACGTTGACTCGCTCTGCGAGCGGCGGGTCCACTCCAGGAGATGCTTCTCCGACGCACGGTGTGGCGACGGCGTCGCCGGTTCGACCGATGTCCGTTCCACCGGCGCCCTTGGAGGCGGTGGTGAAGCATCTCGAGCAATTCGATGCGAGCCAAAAGCCTCCGAGACCAGTGCCGAGTTCTACTGCGCAGCCGCATTACTCTGAGAACGTCATGCAAGAAGTTCATCGCGTGTTCGATGAAAGCTCTGGCCACAGCGAGCGTAGTTCGGACGCCGGCTCTTACATGAATGAAGATGAAGAAGAGGAGATGGAGGAACTTCGTCTGTTGGAGGAGCTCGAACTTCAACAGCAACAGGAAGAAGCTGAAATGAGGCAGAGACACACGACTGAGAGACAGCAAAAGCTCCGCTCGCTTCAGAAGAAACGTTTAGAACGCACGGCGAGCAAGATGGCTCTTTTAGCGCAATCTGAAACTGGCTCTGAATCTGGATCTGCCATGCGCAACGTGAGTGCGCAACCGCTGCAACATGCGACTGCACCGTCTACGCATCCGTCTGCGACGCGTTTGAGCAACGTTCACAGCGCCAGCAATCTGAACCCGAGTGCGCCGGCTCAAGCGGTCCAGCACTCCACATCTGTGGCTCAAGCTCCACCTGTGCCTGCGCAGCAGCAGCCAGTCCAGGCGCCACCTTCGATGCAGCATCCGGCACAGTACTCGCACGCCGCGACTTCTGTTCCGCAGCAGCAGCAACAACCGTACGCTCAAACCGCTCCTCCGATGCAACAACAACTTGCTCCGGTCCAGTCACAAGCGCCAGTTATGCAGCAAGCGCCTCTTATACAAGAGCAGCAGAATGCGCCAGGGCAGCTGCAGCACCAAGCGCACGCTCAGCAACCGCACATGGCACAGATGCACGCACAGATGCAATCTGCGCAACAGCCGATGGGCGCCGAGGTACCGGCGCTCCAAGCTGCGCAAGTGGCGCAATTGCAAGCTGATCATCTCACCATCAGTAGAACTGCATCACAGCGATCGATGCAGAGCGATAGTGGTGTCTACGAATCAGACGTTCCGCCTGAAGAACAAGCCCGCCTCGTCAAGGAGAAGAAGCGCATTGAAGCTTTGGCAAAAATGCAGATGATGGAGGAGACTTCTTTGCTGTCACTCGACAGCAAGCCGAAGGGTAACAAAGGTTCCATGATGAGCTTGAGTTCTCAGGCGAAGAAGTCGGACTCAGCCGATGAAATAGATACGCAAAATTAGTCTCGCGATTCTTCGAATACATTGTCGGTGCCGCTGGCGCGCGAAAAAAAAATTAGAAATTATAGCACGAGAATTGTCATACGCATTCGAATACTTTGCCGCAGATATTGAACCAATTTTAAATTCAGAATTACAATTGCGTTTGTGCGCATGCGTTTCGTGCACGACTAAAAATTTTCTTTATCCAACCGAGCCCTCGAGCTTGAGGGACATGAGCTGGTTGACTTCAGCTGCAAATTCGAGCGGGAGCTCGTTGAAAACTTCTCTACAGAAACCCGAGATGATGACTCCGACGGCTTCCTCCGGGTCGATACCACGCTGCTGGAAGTAGAAGAGCTGGTCCTCACCAATCTTGGACGTACTCGCTTCGTGCTCCACTCTCGAGCTCGGCTCCTTGACCTGAATGTAAGGGTACGTGTTCGCCCCAGCCTTGTCCCCGATCAACATCGAGTCGCACTGGGAGTAGTTTCGCGCACCCACAGCGTTGGGCCCAACTTGCACCAACCCTCTGTACACATTCTTACTCTTGCCAGCACTGATCCCCTTGCTCACAATGCGGCTACGAGTGTTCTTGCCAATGTGAATCATCTTGGTCCCCGTGTCCGCTTGTTGCGCGTTGTTCGTGAGGGCAACCGAGTAAAACTCACCAATCGAGTTGTCACCTGCGAGGACAACCGACGGATACTTCCAAGTGATGGATGAGCCCGTTTCTACCTGTGTCCACGAAATCTTAGAGTTGTCACCCTTGCACAACCCACGCTTCGTCACAAAGTTGTAAATCCCACCCTTTCCATTCTCGTCACCCGCGTACCAATTTTGCACCGTCGAGTACTTGACCTCGGCATTCTTACCGGCACTAATCTCGACGACAGCAGCGTGAAGCTGGTTATCGTCGTACGCGGGCGCTGTGCAACCTTCAAGATAGCTCACGTAAGAGTCGTCTTCTGCGACAATCAAGGTGCGCTCAAACTGGCCAGCCGCTTCGGCGTTGATGCGGAAGTACGTTGAGAGCTCCATCGGAGATATGACACCCTTGGGAATGTATACGAAAGATCCGTCGCTGAAAACAGCGCTGTTGAGCGCGGTAAAATAGTTATCCGCGACTGGCACGACAGATCCCAAATGCTCCTTAACCAGTTCCGGGTAATCGTGCACGGCTTCAGAAATGGAGCAAAAGATGACGCCCGCCTTGAGCAAGTCCTCCTTGAACGTCGTACCGATGGACACAGAGTCAAAGACGGCATCAACGGCAACGTTCGTGAGACGCTTTTGCTCGTTCAAAGGAATTCCAAGTTTATCGAACGTCGCAAGAAGCTCCGGATCAACCTCATCGAGGCTCTTCTTCTTGTCCATCGACTTTGGAGCGCTGTAGTAAGACACGCCTTGGTAATCTATCTGAGGATAGCGGTTATCGCTCCAGTCTGGTTCCTCCATCGTCAACCATTTTCGGTACGCCTTCAGGCGGAATTCCAACATCCACTCCGGCTCGTTCTTTTTCGCCGAGATCAGCCGCACGACATCCTCGGAAAGCCCGGCGGGAATGGTCTCCGTGTCCACGTCCGTGGAAAATCCCCACTTGTAGGGCTTGGACAGCATTGACTGAATCTTATCGACCTCCTCCGCCTTGGCATCCTTGACCTCGACCCCATCGTCGGAGACGGCGCGCACGCGAGTCGCGTCGCGTCGCGCGGTGCGCCTCTCACCGACCGCGGACACGCGCGGCGGCGCCGTCGCCCCGCGAACGACGGAATTGGAAGAAGACGCCGGCGTACGTCTGGAAGACGCCGACGACGCGGAGGAGGACGCGGTGACGCGCCCGCGAAGCGCGGAAGGCGCGCGCGTGGATGCGGCGGCGACGCTCATGGATGCGGCGACGGCGATCTTCGAACGCTCGAGCGTCGCGGACTGCGGCACAGGCGAGGGTGAGGCAAATGACGACGTCACTCGAACGGGGGGGGTATCCGCCACTCAGAACCGGCCGGTTCTCGGGTGGAAGGTGGTCGGATTGACGGTTCGTGAACCGTGAGAATGTTGGACTGCGAAATCGCAAACGCGAGACTCGCCTGGCGAAAACTCGGACGCTTTCGATGGACGAGCGGACGGCGACGATCGCTGATCGCAGAGGGAGATGTGTTTTAAAACGCTATCGTTAATGCGAGAGTGAAACTAATCGTCAAGCTATGACGCCATCCTCGCTTGGATTGGACCGCTTCTTTTCGAGCGCCGCTCTACCGCGTTCGGCGAGCTTTTCGCGCTTCTCCTTGGCCGCTTCGTCCTCGTGATCGACGGAAATCTTTGATTTCTCGAGCTTGGCGCGCACGGCTGTGTCTGCAGCGCCACTGGCGCTCGGTGTGGGGTTTCGAGGAGTCGAAGACGGCGCAGACTCGACGTCTGATGATGTCGCGTCGCGACGACGCGCCGCTGCGATGCGCGTCGCCGCCGCTCGCATGGGAGCAGAAACTCGGGCAATGACGGGTCGAGCCGCTGGTGGGAAGAGTGCTGCGAATGCGAAATCTGGTGAATCGTCGCCTCGTAAACCGGAACCGTGAGGCTGGAAGAACCTCAGGTATAACCACGCGGAGTAAGCGCCCCAAACATCAAAGAGGTACAAGCCGATGTGATGATGCCTACCTCCGCTCATGAATGCATAGAGCGCCGTAAAGCACAAGTATGTGCCAATCAAATGCTTGTTCCTGATCGACCTCAACGACGCCATGGCTCGAGAAGACGATATGCTAGAGCTTTCGCCCGCGAAGACAGGTTCTTCGGGTAAAACTTGTCTCAACGCGAGCAACAACGCCGCCAAGACTCCGTGAAAGCCGGAAAATTTGGCAAAGAGATAAAACTCGTCAAATCCGCTCAGAATGTACAGAGCAAACATCGATAGCCATGAAAACGTGGCGACGGCTACGTTGACACCGATCACGAAGCGTGTGAGCTCCTTCGATCCCCAGATGGGCTCGAGGGCTCTTCCAATGTACAGCAAGCCGGTCGCATCCACCAAGAGGGCGGCGAGCGACATTTCATAATAACCGCTCGTCACCAGCGTCCACGGTTGGGTCATGACGGCATACGGTTTCAAGGCTAAATATTCATCCAGGCTTTTCCCAAACAGTGCAAATCTACCAAACCAACCGCACGCCAACGCGGCACACGTCACGCGCGTCGCCTTGCTCGACGCCGCGTAAGATGCGCTCAACTCGGCGCGCACGTTTCGAGCTGTTCAACGTAAACGAACCACGACGCAACTCTCGCGGCACGCACTCGTCAGTCCCCGATCGCGAGCGCACGTCCTCCGAATCGTCGTCACCGTCGTCGTCGTCGTCGTCGTCGTCGTCGTCTACCCTTCGCGAGCGCACAACGGAAAGAAGAAAGAAGACGAGATACAAAAAACGTTAAAGCCGACGTGTGTGCCACGCAACCAACGCACCTACGCTCCTCGCGACGACTTCGAACCCGTCCTCGCGTCCCTCCGCCTGATCATCCAACGTCGACGTCGACGTCGACTCCGACGCGTTCGATCCTTCTCCCATCGCCCCGCGCATCCGTTACCCCGCGCTCTCCTCCACGACGTTCCAACAGTCAGTCAGTCAGTCAGTCAGTCAGTCGCGCGCCAACGCCGTGTTTTCGGTGTTGCCGACGCGCATCGAATTCTTTTTACATTGGTAGCGTCCCGTTTGCTCTCGCTATTTTTTTTACCCCAAGGCGAAGCGCGAGTGAGTGGTCGAGTCAGAGCCCATCGAATCAGTCAAATAAATCAATCAATCAATCAGTCGCGCCGGGTCGACGACGACGCGACACAGCGTGACGACACGGCGCGGCGATACGGATACGAAATGATTGCGACTTGCTCGACGTCCCTGTGCGGACGCCCGACGACGCGTGGGAAGGCGGCGAAGAAGGATGGACGCGTGAGCGTGCGCGCATCTGCGTCGTGCGACCCATCGGCGCAGCGATCGGCAGCCAAGTTTGCCCCGCGTGAGATTGCGCAGGTGAGCGCGAAGAAGGCTGCGGTGGTGGAAACGCCGAAACCTGTCGTGCCGACCCCGGTGGTTGCGGGCGCTGCGGTCGCGGCGGCGGCGGCGGCGGTGGTCGCGATCAAGTCCAAGAAGTCCGCCCCTAAGAAGCAGAGACGCATCGTCATCGCCGGAGCGCCGGCGTCCGGTAAGGGCACGCAGTGCGAACTCATCGTCAAGAAGTTTGGGCTCACCCACATCTCTGCGGGTGATTTGCTCCGCGCCGCCGTCGCCGAGGGCACGCCGGCTGGTTTGAAGGCGAAGGAGTACATGGACCGCGGCGACCTCGTGCCGAACGAGGTTGTGGTGACCATGGTCAAGGATCGACTCGCGCAACCGGATTGCACGAAGGGTTGGTTGTTGGACGGTTACCCGCGCAGCGAAGAGCAAGCCGAGGCGCTCATCGAGAGCGGCATTCAACCGGATCTCTTCCTCTTGCTCGACGTTCCGGATGAGATTTTGATTGACCGAGTGGTCGGAAGAAGACTCGATCCCGTCGACGGCACCATTTACCACATGACCTTTTTCCCGCCGCCGAACGCCGAAGTCGCGGCGCGCCTGACGCAAAGAAGCGACGATACGGAAGAGAAGGCGGCGAACAGATTGGCTGTTCACCACCGCAACGTTGATGCCGTCGTTGGAAAGTACGAGAAGATTATGAAGACCGTTGACGGCAACCGAGCCAAGACGGATGTGTTCGCCGATATTGAACGAATCATCAAGGCGATGTAAAAAGCTTGGTTATATTGCAAAGTTTCGTGATTAACGGGTCGTAGAGCGAGCAAAGTTGATTCCTTTTTTAATACTAGCTTCCAGTTCTGGCAACATTTTCTCCAATGCCTCCTTCTCAAAGGAAGATATGACACCGACGTCTGACACGCGCTCCACCCCTCTCTTTCCCAGCAACACCTTTGTCGCGAAGAATGGCAATCGAGTGGCGTTACTTTCGACGAACGCGCACACCCATATGCCCGATTCCCCGCTGAGCCCGCGAAGACACGCGTCTGCGAACTCTGCCGCGGCCGCAGCCATTGAAAGCGTCGCGCTGCCAGCCCCTCCTTTGGCTTCGACGACTTCCGTGCCTCCATTCTGAATGCGCCCAGTCAATCTCTCAACCTCTTCCCGCGTGAAGCTACATCTGGGCGTCGTCTGCGACAACAGTGGGAGAATTGTCGCCCCGGCGTGGCCTCCGATCACCGGAACGTCCACCGTCACGGGATCTGAGAACCCTTTGGCCTCCGAGACAAACGTCTTTGCTCTCATGACGTCGAGGTATGTAACGCCCATCAATTTTCGTTTATCGTAGCATCCGTGACGCTTGAAAACCTCCGCCGCGATTGGAACGGTTGAATTGACGGGATTAGATATGATATTCACGAGCGCCGCCGGGCAGCACCTCGCGATCGCCTCGCAGAGCTTGTGCACTATGCCAGCGTTGACGCCAAACAAGTCGTCTCTGGACATTCCGGGCTTTCGCGGCACCCCGGCCGGAATTACGACGAGATCACAACCTCGCAAGCAATTGTCTAATTCATCGTCACCGACGAAACCGCTCACGCGAGCTCTCGTGTTGACGTGCGATACGTCAACGGCGACCCCGCGCACGACTGGCGCGACGTCGTACAACCGCAACTCCTCCACGAGTGGATTCGCCTTGACGAACGCCGAAAGACTCTGACCGATTCCACCTGCCGCCCCTAAAATTGCAACTTTGAATCCAGGGCGTTTACCTCCCACAGCGGAAGCGCCGAAAAACCAGTCGACGAGACCGACGCGTTGCGCATTCGTAGACGGATTGTTGTCGCTGGCTGACGGGCTGACGTGACCGCGAACGGCAGCCACGCGACGATTTGCAGCCTCGGCACCGGACATGCGTCCTTCCAGACCTTACGAGACGAGACCTTTTCAACCCCTGTGCGGGTTTGTGCGACGCGGTCGAACGCGACGCGGTGTGACGACGCGTAATTCTAAGTTACCACTGCGCGAGGTAGTTACTTCGGAGCCAGCTGTTTGGCGCAAAGCGTGTCTTTTCATTAAATTATCAATGCCAGTGTATATATTACAAGAAAATGCTCATTTCGAGAAGCGTCTACTAGCACAGGAGAACTTGGTTCGTCGGCACCCAATTCTGCGGTTCGTTCGCGGCGCTTCTAAACACCTTGAGACGCATCTCCGCAAAGCCTAAAAAGTCAAAGTCGATGGCGCTGTACTTGGCTTGAATCACCGCCCATAGCGCCCAGAACGCGTGCGTGACTGGGGTCCAAGCCGCAACCTCGGCTTCAAGAGCATCAATTTCCATCGTCGTAGCGTCCGACGGAAGATAGGCGGCGTAGAACTCGCGACGGAGAGCCGCCGTAGGAAATTGGTCGTAGTTGCATTCGAAACCTGCGAATTCGCAAAACAGATTCGCCATATCGAACGCGCGCGGACCAAAGTCGGCGTACTCGTAGTCTATCAGAGTCAAGTTGTCCGTCTTTCGATCGAGTAAAAAGTTCCCCGCGTGAATGTCGTTGTGACAGTAGACAGTCTGACTATTCACGGCGTCGCACCTCGAACGCACAACTTCGAATAGCAGAGATCTCGCGCTGGCGTCAATCTTCAGGCTGTCCAAGAGGGAACGCTTGGCGGAATCATTCCTAAACATGCTCGGGTCGTTAGCGACGCCGTATGCTAGGTCGAACCACAGCTGAAGCGTGTCCCAGATGGCGTTGGCGCGGCTGCGCTGGACGTCCGCCGAGTTCAGTTGTGGAATCAACTCGGGGCTCACCTCCTTGTGGAGTCGTCGCATCTGGCCCGCAACCCGTCGCAAGAGCTTTCCACCGCTCGCCAACTCTTCTGGTGCCACGCTCTCCGCCTTGATGAACTCTTCCACGAGCCCATTGGCGAAAACTCCCAGTATCTTGGCGCCAAAGCCGCGTTCATTTAACGCGTACGAGGTCTCGCCTTGGACCGCCCGGTGCGTGATGAACACATCGGTCCCCTTACCGAAAACGCGCACGACGACGGCGTCTCTGGGGACGAAACCGTGCCCCATGCTCTGCGCTTCACCTTCATCGTCATCGTCATCGTTCGCATACGTCACCTTGAAGAGCGCGTTGGTGATTCCCCCGGACACTTTCGAGCAAGACATTCGAGAAAAATCGCTCCAGCCCTCCACGAGGCTGGCGCACAACGCTCGCACGCCCCCGTATCCCGTCTTCACCTCGTATTCCGCGTCCAGGGTCACCTTATCCAACCTCGGTACCGGCGTTCCCGACCTTTCCGGGGCGTCCACGACGTCGTCAGCGCCGATCCCGTGCGGCGCCCCACCACCGCCAACGTTCCCCGCGGCGGTGCCTTGCCCTGCGGCGCCCAGTCGCCCCTCCACGACGTACGACGTCAACTCGTCCGACGCTTCGCTCGTTCCCCGTCTCTTGCGCGAGGGAGACGGGGGAACGACCCCTTTCGTCGCTCCGTTCGCCGTCGTCAGCGTTCCCGAAGAGTCGTCGCTCGACATCTCGTCCGTCGTCGTCGTCGTCCGCGGTGTTTTCAAAATCGATATCGAAATCTCGCGAGCCCCGCGAGCACCGCCGCGCACTGCGGACGCCACGCTGTGACCGCGAGCGGCGGCGAGACCGGGGAGACCCGGGTGTGCGCTTGTGTGTGTGTGCGATATCGACGGTACACGACCCGTCGTCGTCGGACCGACGCGTACGCGCAAACCCTAGATTTCGACGCGTTTTTCGTTTC
>Ga0255782_10001914_pt1 | contig 17361 bp, 17 predicted proteins | sample 101ome_26_FD_179980 | JGI IMG/M metagenome (GOLD analysis project Ga0255782, IMG submission 179980) | Coastal salt marsh microbial communities from the Groves Creek Marsh, Skidaway Island, Georgia - 101408AT metaG (version 2) | ecosystem: Environmental > Aquatic > Marine > Intertidal zone >...
TCAACACATAATCTCTTGGTATCTATTATATTTTTTATATTTTTTCTTGTTAATTCCATTCGGTCTATGTTTGCAAAGTATGATTTAATTTTTTTAATGAGATCTTCTTTATTATCGGATTGATTACAACAATCTAATTCTCCTAATTCTCTATATACCTCATGAAAATTTCTTGTGTAACTTCCATGAAAAACAGGGCAATTAAGTTGGACGGCTTCGATTGGATTATGTCCACCAATATCAATGAACGAACCACCAATTATCGCTAACTTTGATAGTTTTAAATATGTGCCGAGGACTCCAAATTTATCAACAATATAAAAATTTATATTATTATTGTATTCATTTTTGTTAGTTTCTTGTGATGGTAATTTAGTCCAACTAATTTTATCCTTATCTAGTAAGTCTATTATTTCTCTTACGCCGGAGGGATGTCTCGGTACATATATACAAACGGTATTTGGGTCTATCAAATGCAATTGCTTGTGAACAGATAAGAAAATTTCTCCTTCTTTATCGTGAGCTGATACGATTATATATACTAAATGCTCACTAAATAATTGATATAAGGAATTAAATTCATTGTCATCAACACTAAGAGGTTTGTTGGCATATTTAATATTCTCTGATTTTGTGAGACGTGCTACCTCAAGTGACTTATATCTCTCATATGTCTCATGGTCTTGACATGATATGAGTCGTGGAATATTTAATATTTTTTTTGCAAACTTTGGGAATTTATTCCAGCGATTATAACTTTTTTCTGTTAATCGCGCATTGAGGATGAATAGAGGGATTTTTCTCTTTTCAATTTCTAGAAAATAGTTTGGCCAAATTTCTCCCTCCATAAAAATACAAACTGAAGGTGACCAATAATTGATAAATTTATTTACATATTTTTGTACATCAAGAGGTAGATATTGATGGATTATTCTCTCGTTATCAATCTTATTAATTATTTCTGAAGATGAGATCGTGCTTGTGGTTAATAAAATATATTGATTTGGATCTTTCTTTAAAATTATCTCAGCGACAGTTATTGCAGAGTGCGTTTCACCAATACTTACTGCATGTATCCATGTAAATTTATGCTCATCAGTTGGTTTTTTTGCATATTCTCTTGATGTTTTTTGTCTTAATGATAGTTCATTTTCTTTTTTGAGAAATTTCCTGTAAAGCAAAAATATATCAATAAAAAAACTTATAAGAGCGGTAGTTACCCTGTAAGATTTGATAAAAAAATTTGTGTTAAGACGCATATGGTGATTGTATCGTTATCATATTGATAAAGCAATTGAGATAGCAATTAGAAAGCCAATATATTTATTTTTTGAGAAGAAATTACCACAGGAATGAACATCTCTTAAATTTAATCTTCTGATCAGATACAAACTAAAAATTACAGTAGCAATAAAAAAAATGACTGAAATATTTGCTACTTTTAGAGAGAATAGGGCATAGGACATCACGCTAAAGCTTAAAAAATAGAATAACCAAATAACTTTTTTTGAGTATGGTTCAAAGAGTACAGATGTTGATTTTACACCAATTACTTTATCATCTTTTATATCTTGATAACCATAAACTGTATCGTATCCTAAGGTCCAAAAAATTGATGATATGTAGATTATGAACATCTCAATGTTTATACTATTTGAGATCGCAGTCCATCCAACAATAGCTCCCCAATTAAAAGTAAAGCCAAGAAATAATTGAGGCCAGTATGTTATTCTTTTCATAAATGGGTATAGAACAACAAGTATAATAGATGCAAAACCTAAAATTATTGTCAATTTGTTCAACGAAATAAGTATTAAAAAACTAAAAATTAGCAAGGTAAGTAAAAGAAATATAGCTTCGTACAAGCTCATACTTTTGTTTGCAAGAGGACGATTTTTTGTTCTTTCAACTTTTGCATCAATATCTCTGTCGACAATATCATTAAAAATACAACCTGCTGACCTCATAAGAATAGAACCAATAAGAAAGAGAATTATAACTTTTAAATCTATCGGTAGGTTTTTGTGAATTGAAGCTGAGAATATTCCAAATAAACATGGGATGAATAATAACATCCATCCTGTTGGTTTGTCTTGTCTTGTGATCAATATATAGTTCTGGATTTTAGTTTGAATTATGTGCACAATAAGATCAGATTTCAAAATAATTATTAGATGAAATAGTTATATCAAAATTATTAATATATTGGTAAAAAATGCTTATGAAATCACCTAAAAAAATACGTATATTTTTAAATAGACCACTTAAAGAGTCTTCAATCCTGGATATAGAGAATGCAGATTTTCACTATTTGAAAAATGTTATGAGAATAAAAATAGATGATCAAATATTAATTTTTAATGGTGTAGATGGTGAATGGATAGGTAAAATCAAAAGTATAAATAGAGATCTCATCAATCTAGAAGTTGTTCATAATCAAAAGGAACAAGTATTTTATGAGCCTCTGAGATGCTACTTTACTCCTCTTAATAATAATCGCCATAATTATATAATTGAGAAACTAACAGAACTTGGCATTACAAAGTTTACTCCTGTAATCACAGATTATACAAATACAAAAAATTTAAATATTCAAAAACTCTACTTGCGTGCGAAAGAAGCTGCTGAACAAAGTGGCCTGATGATAGTTCCAGAAATCACAGAACCAAAATTATTATCAGATTTAATAATTGAAGAATTTAACAGAGAAATCACATTGTTTTGCGATGAAAAAAAAAATACGGTTCTGCCAAACAATATATTAAACGGTGCGAAAGAGAGAATTGTCGCTTTTTTGATTGGACCTGAGGGTGGTTTTTCTGATAATGAAAGATTGAATATGATTAAATTAGGGAATGTAAGACCTGTATCACTAGGCTCCAGGATTTTGCGTGCAGATACTGCTGCAATAGTCGCTGCCACCATTGTACAAATAACAAATAACAAAATGGTAATTTAGTACAGACCACCAGATTAAACCGAGAAACTTCTAGAAAAATGGACAAAAAAATAAACGATCATAATGAATGGATCACTGAGAGAGATCTTATAGAATATTTTCACACAGGATCAAAAGAAACTCAGAATTGGAGTATTGGCACAGAAAATGAGAAATTTCTATTCTACAAAGATTCTTTGGAGCCAATAAATTATTATGGTCCAAATGGAATTGAGGGGATCTTTAAATTCCTTATGGGCGAATATTCATGGCAGCCAATATATGATAAAGATTATGTGATTGGTTTGACTCACAAAGATCATAATTCTAGCATTAGCCTTGAGCCAGGTGGTCAGATTGAATTATCAGGTTCGTTATGTAAAAACTTACATCAAACAGAGGAAGAGTTTTCGAACTATCACAAGCAATTAAAGCATGCATGCGATACGATTGGGGTTGATGTTCTTGGACTTGGTTTCAGCCCTAAATGGGACTTTTCTGATATGACGCAAGTTCCAAAGACACGATATCATTTTATGAGAAAATATATGCCCACCGTGGGTACTTTGGGTCTTCACATGATGCACTGCTCAGCCACAACACAAGTAAATTTAGATTATGGAAGTGAACAGGATTTCAATAAAAAATTTAGGGTTGCAATGTCATTACAACCACTAGTTTCAATGTTATTTTATAATAGTCCTTTTAGGAATGGAAAATTAACAAACTTGCTATCAAACAGAATTAGTGTATGGAAGGACACAGATAATGACAGGTGTGGTTATCTTCCATTTGCATTTGAAAAGGATCTAGATTTTGAGAAATATGCAAATTATGCTCTGAATGTACCAATGTATTTCATATATCGGAGTGGGAAGTATATTATTCCAAAGAAGATGTTATTTAAAGAATATCTTCAAAATGGTTTTAGGGATGAAGAAGACATTCAATATTATCCATCTTTGGAAGACTGGGAAACTCATTTATCAACTTTATTTCCGCAAGTAAGATTGAAAAAATTTATTGAGATGAGAGGAGCTGACTCAGGCAATCATCCTTCCATCATCAGTTTAGCCGCAATCTGGACTGGCATGATGTATAGTAATTCATCATTGGATGCTTCCTATGATTTAGTAAAAGAATGGACCCTGTTAGATGTAATTGAATTTGAAGATAATCTGAACAAAAGCGGGTTTGAAGCAAAATTTCAAAAATTCAATATAACAGATTTGCTAGCTGAAATTATAGCTATTTCATTAAGTGGATTGAATGATCGAAATATATACAACAACAATCAACAAACAGAAGAAATATACTTGCGACCTCTTCAGGATATTTTGAATAAAAAAGAAACGCCTTCAGATGATTTGATTAAGAGATTTAATTCAGTTTGGTCTCATGACATCAATAAAATTTATAATTACTCCAATATCTGATCAGAACCATAAAATATAATGGATACAAAAATTACAAAAAAACCACCATCGATATGGTCATTGGCAGCGGTAACAGGTCTTGCTCCATTGACCCTAAATCTGATTGTTCCATCTCTTCCAGCATTATCTTTATATTTTGATATTTCATATTCAAGTGCGCAAATGGCTATATCATCATTCATAATTTCAATGGCACTTGGACAAATTTTTATCGGACCAATTTCAGATGCTTATGGCAGAAGATCCATACTTATGCTTGGTATTATAATATTTCTTGTTGGGACATTAATTTGTAGCTTTGCGCAATCCAGTGAGTTATTAATTTTTGGAAGATTTGTACAAGCATTTGGTGGTGTGGCAGGTGTAGTGTTAGGAAGGGCAATAATTAGGGACGTATATAGCAGAGAGAAAGCAGCATCTGCTCTGGGTTATGTTACAACTGTGATGGTTATAGCGCCAATGATTGCACCGCCATTGGGTGGTATATTACAGGATCTATTTGGTTGGAGAAGCATATTTTATGTTATGCTTATTGTAGGAATTTTCCTTTTGGTAAATATTTTTTATAATTTAGAAGAAACAAAGACTGAAGACAGAATCAAGGGCAATATTAGTTCCTTGATAGGTAGCTTTGGTGAATTAATTAAATTACCAAAATTTATTTTATTTACAATTACAATGTCATGTACAAATTCTATGTTTTTTACCTTCTTGGGTGTTGCACCATATTTAGTAATTCAAAAACTCAATTTTAGTCCAACACACTATGGTTTTACTTTTATGTTAATATCTTTCGCATTTATGTCAGGAAGTTTTACTACTGCAAAATTATCAGAGAGAGTAGGTTCATTAAGAATGATTTCATTTGCAGTTTTTGGAGCAATCCTGGGTTCAACAATCATGTTAATCCTATTCATCAATGAGATCCTAAATATTTACATAATTTTTGGAACAATGATGATTGTTACGTATTCAAATGGCATTGTTATGCCAAATATTATCGCAAATGTGGTTAGTATTAGACCAAAACTTGCTGGGGCTGCTTCAGGTTTATCAGGGTGTATTCAATATAGTATTGCAGGAGCTTCTTCATACATTGCAGCACTATTAGCAGGTGTTGGTTTGATATATATGCCAATACAGCTAGTATTTTTAGCTGTAGTTGGCACATGTTCATTCTATTTGGGTCAGTCTCTCAATAATAAATAGATTATTCTTGAGTATATAGTTTTGCAACATCTCGTTTGATACGTTCGTACAATTCTTCAGTTGGTATTCCATTTACAATTAAGTTGTTATCTTTTTGATAACTCTTGATTGCGTCACTTGTCTCATTTGTAAATGATCCATCATACATACCTACATAATAACCAATACTGATAAGAGCTATTTGAGTATTGTATACTAAAAGTGCAGGGTAATCATTTGATATAATTACATGGTGCTCACTATGATCGTCGTACTTCTTATTTTGTTCGGCTTCATTTATACCAGCAGCAAGGCCCATAAGCCCTCCGAAAATTGCGCCCGTTTTTGCGCCCTCTTCGCCATCAATTGCCGATCCTATACCACCACCTATGCCAGCTCCACAAAGTAAGCCACCCGCAGGGCCATCGCATAAACTTTTAGAAGCAGCGAATGGAATATAGCTGCAGTTTATTAATATTATTGTTAAAAATGTTGCCATTACTTTTTTCATTTTAAACCTCATGGTTGAAAGTGGCTGATAATTAATAATATAGTATATATCTTGTTTACAATTTACAATATACAAATACTTTAATTACTGTTTTATTTTACCATATAAAACACTAAATTCTTCTCCACTTACTAAGGCTCCAATATTTAAAGACAGATCTTGAAATGAAACTCCAATAATGAAATCATTATCTTCTTGAAGCATTGACATAAATTCAGGATTAATTTGATCAATAAATTCACATTGTCCATCAATACATTTTGATTGTTTGATGCTGTAAACAAGCTCTTTATCTTTTGATATGATAGAAATATCTTTTGGGATTTGTCCCTCGTTCAAAATTTCCTTCAGAATTATTCTTATGTAGTTGGTATCTTCATCGCTAATAATATTTACAAGTATTACAATGTGAATGGTATCAGTTTTTGTTTCAAGAAATTGAGTAAGTATACAATTATTTTCATTATTCTCTTCGCAAACTATTGACCATTTATCTCTATCCTCTAACAGAATGCCCTTAAAGATATCCTGGAAGTATACAATATTTTTATTTAATTCATATGCATGGGTTTTAGAGCTTCCTAAAAAAATACTTAAGAGCAAAAAAATTATTAATGTAGATAATTTATTGATTTTCACTAGGTAATGCATAAATTTTTTCGAAAAAATATTTGAATTTTTAATACGCAATTGATTATAAAACGTAATGTTAAGAAAAATAAATATAATTAGTGAATATTATAGGATTAACATATTGATTACTTGTGCAAAAAACATTATTTCTATATAAATAAATTGTTTTAAAAAATATGCATTCGCAACTCAGGATAAAATATTAATGATTAGATCTATCTACAATAAATTTTTTCAAAAATTGAAGTTTTCACTACCAGTTTTTTTGGCTTCACTTCCTACAATTTCATACGCATCTGAGAATATAGGGGTACCGGAAGATTACCAAGTTACTTTTCAGGATGCTGCTACTTCAAATATGGCCGATATTACATGGTTTCATAATTCATTCCTATTCCCAATAATCCTCGTAATAACACTGTTTGTAACTGCATTATTAATTTATGTAATGATCAGGTTTAGTGCAAAAAATAACCCAAATCCTTCGAAAACAACCCATAATTCCCTAATTGAGGTTATTTGGACTGTTGTACCAGTCATAATCCTCATTGTTATAGCAATTCCCTCATTTAGAATACTTTATACACAGCAAGACATCCCTATTGATGCAGACTTAACAATCAAGGCTACTGGGTATCAATGGTATTGGGGATATGAGTATCCTGATAACGATGGTATGTATTTCGACTCACTACCTCTAGAAGAAGACGAATTAACTGAAGGAAAACTGAGACTTCTCTCAGTTGATAATCCGCTTGTTGTTCCTGCGGGGGCAGTTGTAAGAGTGCAAGTTACATCATCTGACGTAATACACAATTGGGCAGTTCCATCTTTTGGAGTGAAAATGGATGCAATACCTGGCAGATTAAACGAAACATGGTTTAAAGTAGATAATCCTGGGGTCTACTATGGAATGTGTTCTGAACTTTGTGGAGTTAGACACGCATTTATGCCAATAGAGGTTCATGTTTTGGACAACGCAGACTATCAAACTTGGTTAGCAAGTGCATCAGAACAATTTGCTAGCACAATGAAGCATAATAATAATATAGAATTAGTTAAATTAATTAAGTAATAAAAGAGGCAAAATATGGCAACTGAAGCAGCAGTTCATCATTCAAACCCAACCGGTTGGAAACGTTGGGTATACTCAACAAATCATAAAGATATTGGAACGATGTATCTAATATTTGCAATCGTCAGTGGTATAGTTGGTGGGATGTTATCATTGTTTATGAGGCTAGAACTTCAGTCACCTGGTTTACAAATATTTGGTGATCCACATGTCTATAATGTTTTTACAACTGGACATGGACTAATCATGATATTTTTCATGGTTATGCCTGCAATGATCGGTGGATTTGGTAATTGGTTTGTGCCCTTGATGATCGGAGCGCCAGATATGGCTTTCCCAAGAATGAACAACATATCTTTCTGGTTATTGCCGCCAGCTCTCGCTTTACTTGTAATTTCTATGTTTGTGCCTGGTCCTCCTGGAGCAAATGGTGTTGGAGGTGGATGGACTATATACCCTCCTTTATCTACAATGGGACAACCTGGGCCTGCGATGGACTTAGCAATATTATCTCTTCACATCGCCGGTGCGTCCTCAATTCTTGGAGCAATCAATTTTATCACAACTATTCTGAATATGAGAACACCAGGTATGACGATGCACAAGATGCCTCTCTTTGTGTGGTCTGTTTTAGTAACAGCTTTCCTACTTCTACTATCACTTCCAGTCCTAGCTGGTGCAATTACTATGTTACTTACAGACAGAAATTTTGGCACTACTTTCTTTGATCCTGCTGGTGGTGGAGATCCAATATTGTTCCAGCACTTATTCTGGTTTTTCGGTCATCCTGAGGTGTATATTCTTATTCTTCCAGGTTTTGGTATGGTTAGCCATATAATATCAACCTTCTCACGTAAGCCTATATTTGGATACCTTGGAATGGCTTATGCAATGGTTGCAATCGGACTTATAGGGTTCATTGTATGGGCTCATCACATGTATACAGTTGGGCTAAGCGTAAACACGCAAGCATATTTTGTTGCAGCTACTATGATAATTGCTGTTCCAACTGGAATTAAGATATTTTCATGGATAGCAACAATGTGGGGTGGTTCAATTGAATACAAAACTCCAATGCTGTGGGCAATTGGTTTTATATTTTTATTCACAATTGGGGGGGTGACAGGAGTTGTCCTCGCAAATGCTGGTGTAGATAGATCGTTCCATGATACATATTATGTTGTAGCGCACTTCCATTATGTTTTATCCATGGGCGCGGTCTTTGCGATATTTGGTGGATGGTATTACTGGTTCCCTAAAATATCAGGTTATATGATTTCGGAGAGAGTCGGAAAATTACATTTTTGGTTAACATTTATTGGTGTTAATATGATTTTCTTCCCTCAGCACTTTTTAGGACTTGCAGGTATGCCAAGAAGATATGTTGATTATCCTGATGCTTTTGCTGGTTGGAATTTTGTTTCATCAATGGGATCATATATCTCATCTTTTGCAGTTCTTGTCTTCCTATTTGGTGTTTATTTAGCATTTGCAAGAAAAGTTCCAGCTGGAAACAATCCTTGGGGTGAGGGTGTTTCAACCCTTGAATGGACACTATCATCACCACCTCCATTTCACCAGTTTGAAGATCTTCCTGAACCAGTTGATTTTGGATCATTTATTGGTGGTGATGCATCCATGCAAAAAGCATCAACTGTTACAAGGGATGCCGAGCATTAATTTCTTAAAACCTCTAAATAGGTTGTAAGGATAATCATGGAATATACCTCCAGTAGTGTGAGAGATTTTTATGATCTGATGAAACCAAGAGTGATGTCCCTTGTGATATTCACAAGCTTTGTTGGTTTGGTCTTATCTCCAATAAATATTCATCCATTTATAGCATTAATTGCAATAATCTGTATTGCAATTGGGGCTGGAGCATCTGGTGTTCTCAATATGTGGTATGACTCAGATATTGATGGATTAATGAAGAGAACAATTAATAGGCCAATACCAGCCGGCAACATCAACAAAAGTGAAGCTTTTACGTATGGTATGGTAATATCTGCAGGTTCTGTAGTAATTATGGGTATACTTATTAACTGGAGTGCTTCATTCTTGTTGGCCTTCACAATATTTTTTTACGCAGTCATATATACAATGTGGCTAAAAAGAAGAACTATGCAAAATATTGTTATAGGAGGAGCCGCAGGGGCTTTTCCACCAGTTATTGGTTGGCTATCAACTGGTGCGCCCATAACGATCGAGCCTATTATATTATTTTTGATAATTTTTTTATGGACTCCACCACATTTTTGGGCTCTCGCTATTGTTACATCCGGGGATTATGAAAAAGCTAGTATTCCTATGATGCCAAATGTAGTTGGTGATAATTATACAAAACGTCAAATTGTCTATTATTCAGTAATAATGTCAATTTCTGTCATTCTTCCTTATTATATTGGAATGGTATCAATTTTATATCTAATACCAGCAATTATTTTAAGTCTTATCTTTATAATTATTTCTCTACAATTGCTTAAATCAAGTGATAATCAGAAGCAAAAGAAATACTCAAAAAAATTATTTTTATATTCAATTTTATATCTATTTTTAATTTATATCTTATTCCTAATTGATTATGGATATAGATTTTATTTTGGAGGATTAATTTTTTCATGAACAATGATGACATAAACGATAATAAAACCAAAAAAGATTTATTCCTCTCTAACAGGAGGAAAAAATCACAAGCAATTGCGATAATTTTATTCTTATTAGTTATAATATTTTTTGTGACAACAATTCTTCGGTTAATATCAAACATCTCCTAGATACAAGAAGCTACTTCAATGAATAAGAATAAAAAAATATTAGTTTTATGTTTATCAATTATCCTGTTCATGGGAGGATTATCTCTTGCAGCTGTCCCGTTGTATGAATTATTTTGTAAAGTTACTGGGTACAAAGGAACGCCAAGTGTTATTAATGTATCATCTGAAATTGGTGACCGTGAATTTATCATTCGTTATGATACTAATATTGCTTCTGATTTAAATTGGTCAGTAACACCAGAAAAAATATCCGATAAAATAAAAACTGGAGATAATATCTTCACTTATTATGAAGCAAAAAATTTATCAAATATTAGCACTAATGGAGTAGCTACATATAATGTGATTCCAGCAGAAGCAGCGGCTTATATTCTCAAAGTTGAATGCTTTTGTTTTACAGGTCAAGAATTAAAATCTGAGGAAGAAATCAAAATGCCTCTAACTTTTTTTATAGACCCATCAATTGATCGTGATAAGGAATTAAAAGATGTTGATACAATAACTATTTCTTATACTTTTTTTAAAAATAAGGATTTATTGTAAAAGAATTATGTATATAATAAGGCAAAATTTAAGGAAACTATTCATATATTGAGAGACGACTATAATGAGTGAAACCCACACAAAAAATCATGATTATCACCTAGTTGATCCGAGCCCTTGGCCTGCTATTGGAGCTATTTCAGCCTTCGTTACTGCAATTGGAGCTGTTTTGTATTTTCATCAAGATAGTTACTGGCTTCTAATTTTAGGTCTCTTAGCAGTTCTTTATACAATGTATGGTTGGTGGAGAGAGGTGATTAAGGAAGCTCATAAAGGTGATCACACTCCAGTCGTTCAATTGCATCTAAGATATGGTATGATTATGTTTATTGCCTCAGAGGTAATGTTTTTTGTAGCGTGGTTCTGGTCATATTTTGATGCTTCTCTATATGCAGGGGAAGTTCAACAGTATCTGAGAACTGACCTAACAGGTGGACATTGGCCACCTGACCAGATTGCAACTTTTGATCCATGGCATTTACCATTATTAAATACTTTAATACTTCTAACATCTGGTACTGCTGTAACATGGGCACATCACTCTTTGCTTCACGATGATCGTAAAGGACTTAGACTTGGTTTATTATTGACGGTTGCTTTAGGAGCTGTCTTCACATGCGTGCAAGCTTATGAATATAGTCACGCTGCATTTGACTTTAGTGGTCATATATATGGAGCAACTTTTTTCATGGCTACTGGATTTCATGGTTTCCATGTTCTCGTCGGTACTATATTCCTAATTGTATGTACATTGCGCGTTGGTGCAGGACATTTCAAGAAAGATCACCATTTTGGATTTGAGGCAGCTGCTTGGTATTGGCACTTTGTTGATGTGGTCTGGCTCTTCCTTTTTGCTGCTATATATGTTTGGGGAGCGGGAGATATTATTCCTCATTAATAATATTTGCCAAGATTAATTGTATTTGCTTAAAAGTAATTTTTTACGTTTATTTAAAATAGTTTTATTGGGACTATGTCCTAACTGTGTTAACTCATCTACATTTACTAATCTTTTTATTACCAAGAAAAAATGTGAAAACTGCTCAGAAGATTTTTCTGGATATAATCTAGGTGATGCTGATACTTTTTTTGTTATTCTGATTGTTGGTATAATAATCATGGGTGGTATATTATATACAGAATTTAATTACAAACCTGATTTAGTTATGCAATTAATTATATGGGTACCAATGACAATACTTTTATCATTATTAATTAAACGACCTGTGAAGAGTTTATTTCTATACTCAGCATATGAAATAAAAAAATCCAATAAAATATAGAATGCGTAAACTTAAGTTATTAATACTAAACCTACTTGTAATATTTACCTTTGTCATACTACTTTGCCTCGGGTCATGGCAATTAGATCGTAAAGGACAGAAAGCTGAATTATTAGAGCAAATAAAGCGGACTAGCTACGAGACTATTTTGTTAGATAATATAGAAATAACAGCAGAAAATTTAAACGACTGGTTATATAGAAAAGTAAGCATAGAAGGTAGATACATTAACGGATTAGAGGCTCGTGTTTTTGCTAACTTATCAAATCCAAGAGGGGAGTTTGGTGGAGCTGGGTACTGGATATTAACTCCTTTCATAGTTAAAGATAATGATGTTTTAATTGTAAATAGAGGGTTTGTGCCACAATCAATTATTAGTAATTATCCAAAATATAACGATACAGAGTATGACGTTTTAATCGAGGGATATATAAAAAGATATGAGAAAAATAATATATTTACACCTGATGCAGATTTGAAAGAAAAAGTTATGTATTTATTTAACAAAGAGGATCTGAGTAAAATTTTTGGAATAGAAATAAAAACAATTTTTTATATTGATTTAATTGATACTAGCATTAACTTACCTCAATCAAACGAAACAAAATTAACTTTTCCTGATAATCATCTATCATACGCAATTACATGGTATAGTCTTGCAACAGTATTATTATTTATATATTTATATTCAATAATAATAAGTAGAAGAAAGATACGTTAAAATGCAATATATCAGCACCCGTGATCAAAAACATAAGTTTTCTTTTGAAGATATACTACTAAAAGGTCTAGCTGATGATGGCGGTCTATTCATTCCTGAGTTTATTCCTGAATTAGCTGAAAATACAATCATAGATCTTCTCTCTAAAGACTATCAAAATATTACCTTTGAAATTGTGAAGCTTTTTGCTGGAGATACATTTGAAGTCAAAACGCTATCACAAATGATAGATGATTCCTATTCTACCTTCAGAGATGAGAGGGTAACACCATTAAAAAATATTAATGATAAAACATCTATTCTAGAACTTCATCATGGTCCTACGCTTGCCTTCAAAGATCTAGCTATGCAGTTATTATCAAGGATGATCGAGCATGTATTAGATAGAAAGAAGAAAAGAGCATCAATCATTTGTGCAACTTCAGGTGATACAGGTGGCGCCGCTGTATCAGCTTTTGCAAATAAAAATAACATTGATTTGTATGTTTTGTTCCCAAGAAATAGAATATCAGAAGTTCAAAGAAGATTTATGACAACAAACGAAGCTGCTAATGTGCATGTTATTTCGATTGATGGCACATTTGATGATTGTCAGAATATTGTAAAAGCTTTATTTAAAGATAAAAATCTCTCAGATAGTGTCCAACTAACTGCTGTTAACTCAATAAACTGGGCAAGAATAATGATTCAGATCATGTATTATTTTTCGGCTTACAGTCAGCTTAATGATAAATCTGATAAAATAAACTTCATTGTGCCGACAGGGAATTTTGGTGATATTTTTGCAGGATATATAGCAAAGAAGATGGGTTTAAGTATTAATAAGTTAGTTATCGCAACAAATAAAAATAATATTCTAGAGAAATGTTTTAAATCAGGTGATTATGAGATTTCTGGTGTTATCCCAACAATTTCACCATCTATGGATATTCAGATTTCAAGTAATTTTGAGAGGCTATTATTTGATTTGGTAGGTGGAGAGTCAAAAATAGTTTATGAAAAAATGGTAGATCTTGGTAATCACAATAAATTTAAATTAGATAATAACCAATTGGCTAAATTCAGAGCTTCTTTCGAAGCTGAATCTTTAGATGATTCTGAGACATTAGAAATAATTAGAAAAGTATATTTAGAACATAACGAAATTATTGATCCTCATACTGCAGTTGCAATGGGTATACAACTTAAAAAAAATTATGATAAGTCTATTATATTGTCTACTGCTCACCCTGCAAAATTTCCAGAAACAGTTGATAAAGCTATCGGAAAATATCCCGAGCTACCAATAGCTAATGGTAATTTATATGAACAAGAAGAAAGAATTATTTCAAAGAATAATAAAATAAATGAAATTAAAGAATATATTTTAAATAATTATAGGAAATAAGTAGATGTTAATTACAGATAGTAAGATCGATAATAATATTAGAGTAATATCACAATATATGCCAAATTTTAGTTCTGTATCCCTTGGTGTTTGGGCCGAGGTCGGATCAAGGAACGAGAAGAAGAGTGAGCAGGGTATATCACATTTATTGGAACACATGGCATTTAAGGGCACTAAATCAAGGACAGCAAAACAAATTGCCCTTGAGATAGAAAATGTAGGTGGAGACATAAATGCTTCAACAAGTGTGGAGAGAACATCATATTATGTTAGATTATTAAAAAATGATGTTGAGATTGGTGTGTCTATTTTATCTGATATCATACAAAACTCAGTATTTGATCCAATTGAATTAAGTAGAGAAAAAAATGTTATATTACAAGAGTTAGCGTCTACAATTGACTCACCAGATGATATGGTTTTCGAGAATTTCCAAAGTGCTGCTTACCAAAATCAAGCTATCGGAAGATCCATACTTGGAAATAAAGAGACTTTAATGAGTATTAAATCAGAAAATATAAAAAACTATTTGGATGATCACTATCATGCGGAAAATATAACAATTGTAGCAACAGGAGCCATAAAACATGATGAATTAGTGGATCTGTGTAATAAATATTTTAAATCTATACCAAAAGGAAAAACACCTCCTAGTAAAGATGCTGAGTATAGCCCATCTGAAATCAGAGAAGAGAGAAATATCGAACAGGCTCATATTATATATGCATTTGAAGGTTGTTCATACTTTGCAGATGATTTGTATGTGTCTCATATTTTCTCAAACATTTTAGGTGGGGGTATGTCATCTAGATTATTTCAAAATATAAGAGAAAAATTAGGGCTAGCATATAGTGTATTCTCTTTCTCAAGTTCATACAGAGATACTGGAGTTTTTGGGATTTACTCTGCTACATCACCAGACAAAGTTAATCAGTACAGTGAAGCTGTCGCAAATGAAATATTATCATCTAAATTAAATATTTCAGAACAGGAGATGAATAAAGCAAAAAAACAGATACGAGCAGGATTGTTAATGTCATCAGAAAATCCAATGGCAAGAATGAACCAAATTGCACGGCAGGTATCCATTTATGGTCGGGTTATTGATATTAATGAGACTCTTAATAAAATAGAGTCAATAAATTTGAACCATATAAAAGAATTTATTGAAAAGACATTTATACCAGAAAAAATGACAATTAGTGCCCTTGGTGCCATTAAGACTCTTAGAGCTAAAGAGAATATATTGAGCTTTTATAAATAATATAGGAGTCTTAATTTGGTTTTCTATAATAAAAATCAATCGATATCTTCATCTGAGATTACACTAAAATATCCATCAATTTTTGATTATAAAAGTTGGAAGTTTTTGAGGGAAAAGAGTAGAGCTTTTTTAACACCATGGGAACCAACCTGGCGACCTGGAGAACATAGTTTTAATAGATATTTAAAGTTACTATCAATTTATTCTCAGAAAAGAAAAAATAATCTCCAATATTCTTTTTTTATTTTTAACTCAGATAATGAATTAGTTGGTGGCGTTAATGTATTTAACATTAAAACTGGCATCTCACAAAGTTGTACACTTGGTTATTGGATTGGTCAAAATCACTCACGAAAAGGCTATATGAGAAACGCTTTGAAATTGTTAATAAAACAATTGTTTGTAGAACTTAAATTCAACAGAATTGAGGCGGCTTGCATTCCTAGAAATATTGCATCTAAAAACCTTTTGATTAATATTGGTTTTGAAGAAGAAGGATATGCAAAAGAGTTTCTCCGTATTAATGGTAAATGGGAAGACCATTTACTTTTTGCTCTAACAAAAAAAAAATATAATGAAATTAATAATGGTCAAAAATATTAGAATAATAGCCAATCTATTTTTTGTACTATTTTTAATTACACTAGGTGTAATGAATAGATTAGTATTAGATGACGGTAATGATGAATGGTATGAGAATACCTATTCAAAAATACGAATTATTACATCGGAAGTCCGCGGTGGATTGATCGACATTGGTGTGGAAGTGTTATTAGACGACAATACTTATACCTATTGGTCAAACCCAGGTGATAGTGGAATTGAGCCCTCAATAATTATCAAGAACCAGTATATCAAGCATTATTCTATTAATTGGCCAACACCTAAGTTATTAAAAGATGAATTTGGAACTAATTATATTTATGAGGACGCAGTTCTAATACCAATTACTATTTCACTCGAAAACTATAAATATGGAGATGATATTGTTTTAGAAATGAATTTTGGAATTTGTAATCTTGTTTGCATTCCTATTAACCAAACCATTGTTTTTCAATTAGATGAAAAGCAGAGAAATGATAATAAAATCAGATATAAATTAATTCATAATGCATTAAAAAATATTCCAAAATATAGAAGCGATGGCATTACATTTATAAACGATATTAAATTTAATGACTTAGCATCAAATGATAATCTTCAAATTACCTTTAGTAAAAAGATTGATGCTATATTCCCATTAACTTCGGAGGAGTATTTTTTATCCGATAACCAATCCCAACAAGAAAATTATATGAATTATAATTATAAATTCAGATCATATGTTGAAGATTTTGAGAGTAAATATATTAAAATGACATTTCTAATAAAAACAGAGGGACAATATTTCTTAGAAGATTTTATTATAAACCCTTAAAATTACTTATTGCAGATGTTGCAAGATTATCTGCAATTTCATTTCCTTTATTACCCTCATGCCCCTTTACCCATATCCAATTGATATCATGCTTATTCACTACCTCAAGAAGCTGAATCCATAGATCTTTATTCTTTACATCTTTTTTATTAGCATTTTTCCAATTATTCTTCTGCCAATTGAATATC
>Ga0255782_10001927_pt1 | contig 17302 bp, 21 predicted proteins | sample 101ome_26_FD_179980 | JGI IMG/M metagenome (GOLD analysis project Ga0255782, IMG submission 179980) | Coastal salt marsh microbial communities from the Groves Creek Marsh, Skidaway Island, Georgia - 101408AT metaG (version 2) | ecosystem: Environmental > Aquatic > Marine > Intertidal zone >...
TTATAATCATCATGTAAAAGTTCATTCATGGCAGCTTCATCTTTAGCTTCCATTGCTGCATTATACTTTGCTAATATTGACATATTTATTATCCTTTGTATTGTTCTAGGAAATCATCTCCCATTGGAGTGGTAACTGAATTAGCTAAATCTACCCCAGCTGCAGCTCTTTCCTTGTGAAGCTCATCATCAGCCTTAAAACCCTCAAGACCTTCCATGGTATCAAATTTAATTATTGCAGTGATTTTAGAGTCATTGCCTTTTTCAGATCCAGCATAAAGAAATGTCATTCCATATTTTTTAATTTTTTCTGAATTGTTGTGAACCATTGCTTTCCATTTAGCAAAAGTTTCAATTGGTCCTTCTATTTTTACTATCATTTTTAACTCCTTTATTATTATTAATATAAAGTTTGCACTACTTTATTTACTCTTTCTTTACCATTAGGGATCAATCCTTCTAAAAAAGTATGACACTGATCTGTTTTTACTTTGTCATATTTTGAACCATAATATTTATCTACTGCTTTATTCACTCCTTCGTCCCAATTTGTTTCGGGTACTCCAGATTCTAAAGCAAAGGATTTTAAAACTTTTACTGAAGCCATAGATTTCTCTTTCATGCTGTATTCAAAAGTTTCTCCAGAGGGTAAAAAGTAATTAGCCATGTAGATACCGCTGCAGTCCCAGGCTTTAGATTTATTAGCATCACTCATATCTGCGTAAGCAGAGAATGAAAAAAAAATACTTATAATTATAAAAATTATCTTGTTCATTATTATTTCTTTTTTTAGCTAGCGTTATAATCCATTACATCATCTGTACACTCAGTAAACTGATGAGGCTCAAAAAAATCATTCATAGATTCTAATTGTTTATTAATTGCCTCTGGATCTGTTCCTTTCCACCAACAAAACATAGTCAAAGTTTCACCTGGTGTATTCCATGTCATTTGACACTTAGCAGTTTCACCTGTCATTGATTTTACAATATCTTCCATTTTCATTGATGCTACAACTTCACTCATTTTAGCTTTAGCTTCTTTAGATTTAAAAGTGTGGGTTACCATGTAGTTTTTCATTATTTATCTCTTTTCACTTTTTATTTATTTTTTTCGTTTATTTTTCTCATTTGTTAATTAATCAATTGTTGCAATTGTTGTTCCTGGAAAAGCATAACCAACTACATAAGTGAAAAGCATAGTCTGAAATTCTTGAATTTTGGACCACTTTGAACCAAGTTCTTGATGATTAGCAAATCCAGATGGATTTTCATAAAATTCATTCAAAACAAAGTACATATTTCCAGTCATCCCTTGAGAGGGATCAGCAGGATTGTTCCATTCAGGTCCTTTCATGATCGAATATGAATTTAGTTTTTTATCACCAGTCATAGGATGTGTTTCTTTCATCCAGTTATAATGACTAACAAGCATTGCCTCTACTTTTTCTACATCACTCGCAGGTACTTTAAGGGTTATAGCAAATCCATTTGCATTAGAATGCCCATCTGCAAAAGATAATGTTGATATTAAACTTAAGATTATTGTAACTAATATTTTTTTCATTTTTGTTTTCCTTTGTTTTTTAATTTAAATTATATGTTCCTGAGAACTCATTAAAAGATTGAACTACCCCATCTTTTGCAGAGTTAAAAGGTTTATAGGATGAAGTTCCTCCCCCCGAAATATTTGCATATTTACCTGTGCCACTAACATATTTCCATTTAGATTCTTTTCCGAATTCGCCTTCATAATGAATTGTAGCAGTTCCACCATCTTCAAACTTATTAATACAAGTGCCACTTTCAAATCCTTTTCCACCTATGCTTACGATAGATCCTAAACAATGAGATGATGTTTTGTCTCCAAAAGTTGTACCATCAATCGCTATTAAACCTATCACACCATCGTATGTAACCGTGAAGTTACCTTTGTCATCACCAATAATTTTAGATTGACCAGTAAAAATACCATGCTGTTTAATTTCTCCCTGTTCAGCAAAACTTATACTCGAGATAAGCACAAATAAGACTGTTAAAAAAAAATTTTTCATTTACCTCCTTTGTTAATTAATAAATTTATTCACTAAAAATAAATCTAATTTCATCTTCAATAGTTCCTTCAACTGCAACTTTCTTTAATTGTTTTTGAAGACTTTGATATTTTTTATCTGCAGACATTTTCGCGTCAGCTTGATTGTCACCTTCAAACATTGGACCAATTAATGTTTCTCTAATTGTTCTAGGATCACCACCAACTTGAAATGAAAAATAAATTTGGTGTTTTGGATAATATTTTTTTCTTACTTTTGCTAAACCTTTGCCAATCTCCATAGCTTTACCTAGCATGTCATCTTTTACTCTTATTGTTCTTGTATAGATTGCCTGCATTGCTTTCTCCTTATTTAAATTTTACACTTAAAACGTTACAGTTAAGCTAAATGACAAGTAATAGATAAATAGTAGCAACAGCAATGTGCTTAATGCATAACCCTTTGTTTGTTGATTATTTTTTCAACTTTTAAGAGAGTGAGACCAAAAGGTACAAATTTTTTCCGTTTAAATTCATTCTATTTGTTATGATTAAATATGTTGGATAAATTTAATGGAATTTTTTATTTAATCCTTTTTATAATCCACTTTGTTGGCTTCGGTGTGTATGCATATCAAATGATAATTGGTAACCAGAAGTTTAGAGCAAAGTTTGAAATTGACGAGACCGCAGCAACTATCATGAGAATGACTGGGGCTATTTTTCTAGGATCATTTTTAATGGCTGTTTATATTATGTTTGTAAGACCTAATGGTGTTGAGGGAACATGGGCGTTCTTTAATTTAATTTTTGTTCAAAATATTTGTGTCTTAATTGTAAACACCTATTCACTTAAGATTGATAAAACTGGCATTAAGAACGATTCAAACGAAGCTATCATTGCACCATTAGTTTTCACAATTTTAAGTGCAGTTCTAATTTTTGGATTGTCTGATAAAATCTATATTTAAAGCCAATTAGGGAAGGGCAAACCTTTTTCTTCAAGAAATTTTTTATTAAACATTTTTGTAGAGTATTTATCACTTCTATCACAAAGGATAGTTACAATCGTTTTTCCAGGACCCAATTCTTTCCCTAATCTTATTGCTCCTGCTATATTAATTCCACAACTAGTTCCAAGGCTTAATCCCTCATTTTGAATTAAATCATAAAGAATAGGTAGAGCTTCATGGTCATCAATTGAATAAGCATCATCAATTTTAGCTTCCCCAAAGTTTGCAGTTACTCTACTAGATCCAATTCCCTCAGTAATTGACCCACCTTCAGATTTTAACTCTCCATTCTTTATATAGTTGTAAAGAGCAGATCCTTTAGGGTCTGATAGATATATTTTAATATCTTTATTCTTTTCTTTAAGAGCATTACTAACACCTGAAATGGTTCCACCTGTTCCAGATGAACATACAAATCCATCCACTTTACCATCTGTCTGTTTCCAAATCTCTTGTCCAGTTCCCTCATAATGACCTTTAGCATTTGCAGTGTTATCAAACTGGTTAGCCCAAATAACACCATTATTATTTGAAGGTCTTAATTCATCTGCAAGTCTTGCTGCAACTTTTACAAAGTTATTGTCATCCTTGTAAGGTTTAGGAGCAACCAATCTAAGTTCAGCACCTAAATTTCTAAGTAGATCTTTTTTCTCTTGAGTTTGATTATCGTTCATTACGATAATTGTTTTATAACCTAAAGAATTTCCTAAAAGACCTAAACCAATACCAGTATTCCCCGCTGTACCTTCAACAACAGTTCCACCTTTCGATATTAATTTTTTCTCTTGAGCGTCTTTAATTAATGCTAAAGCTGCTCTATCTTTAACTGATCCACCTGGATTTAAAAATTCAGCCTTACCATAAATATTACATCCTGTAATTTCGGATGCAGCTCTTAATTTTATTAGAGGAGTATTTCCAATTCCTGAAATAAAATCATTTTGAATATTACTCATTACTCTGATTTTGTATCACTATCTGGAGTAATACCATAAGGTTTGAATTCACTATCAGCTAATCCAACATTTTTAGCAGGTATCCCTACCATTACTGCTTTTTCTGGAACATCTTTAGTGATTACCGCATTAGCTCCAATTTTTGCACATCTTCCAACTCTAACAGGACCTAATACTTGTGCGCCAGAGCCTATCACCACTTCATCTTCAATTGTTGGATGTCTCTTTATATTACGTTGATCATTTGAATTTATACTTGGAGCAATTCCACCTAATGTTACCATATGATAGATAGTTACATTGTCACCAATTTCAGAAGTTTCTCCAATTACAACACCCATTCCATGATCTATAAATAAATTTTTTCCAATTTTAGCTCTTGGATGAATTTCAATACCAGTAAGAAATCTTGAGAACTGAGAAATAATTCGAGCTATCAAATCAAATTTTGCAACACTAAAAAAATTTGCAATTCTATGAAAGAACACTGCTTTTACACCTGGATAAGTTAAAACCAGGCTAAGTTTGGACTTAGCAGCAGGATCTCGATCAATTATAGATTGTAGAAAGTTGCTCATTTTAGTTAATTAAATTTGACTTATTGATTATAAAATTAGCTTTTATATAGTGTATTAAATCAAAATTTAAAGGGTTTAACTTATGTATAAAAATACCAATTGTTTTCATTTAGCAGTACCTTGTGGTGATTTAGAGACTGCAAAAAAATTTTACAGCGAAGCATTAGGCTGCAGATTAGATAATTCTGCTCAAGAATGGGCCGATGTTGATTTTTGGGGAAATGAGTTAACTCTTCATGCAAGTGAACATAAATTAGACAATGAAAGACACGATGTCGATATGGGAAATGTTTCTGTTCCTCACTTTGGTGTGCACTTATCCAGAAAAGATTTTGATGCTCTTAAGCAAAGGTTAAAAGATAATGGAACTAAATATTATGATGAACCTTATCTAAGATTTAAGGGGACGAAATATGAGCAAGAAACTTTTTTTGTTAAAGACCCTAACGAAAATATTTTAGAGATAAAAACTTTAACAGCTAACCCTGATTAATTTGTCTACAAACTATAAGTCCATCGCAAAAAAATTAAAGTTTGAGGGGCGTGCTTTTATCAATGGTAAATATGTTAATGCCATTGATGGTAAAAAGTTTGATACAATAAATCCTGCAACTGGAGAAAAACTCTGTACAGTTTCAAAATGTAATCATAAAGATGTTGATCTTGCAGTTAAAGTTTCAAGAAAAGCTTTTAATAGCGGTGTTTGGTCAAGATGTTCTCCAGAACATAGAAAAGAAGTTTTATTAAAATTTGCAGAGTTACTTCGAAAACATGGTGACGAAAATTCTGTACTAGAATGTGTTGATACAGGAAAGTTAGTTGCAGATTGTATTAATGAAGTTGCTAATGATGCACCAATGCATTTTCAATGGTATGGAGAATTAATTGATAAAGTATTTGGCAAAGTTGGCCCAACCGAACCATCCATTACAAGTTTAATTGTTAAAGAGCCCATTGGAGTTGTAGCTGGAATTGTTCCATGGAACTTTCCTTTGATGATGGCTGTTTGGAAAATGGCACCAGCTCTTGCGGCTGGTTGTTCTGTAATTATTAAACCAGCAGAGGATACTCCACTTACAGCAATTCGAGTTGCAAAAATAGCTCAAGAAGCAGGAATACCAGATGGAGTTTTAAATGTGCTTCCTGGTTATGGGGACGTTGGTGAAGCGCTTGGTCGTCATAAAGATGTTGATGCTGTTTCATTTACAGGCTCAACTGAAGTGGGTGGATATTTTTTAAAGTATTCAAGTGAAAGTAACTTAAAACCTGTTGCACTTGAGATGGGTGGAAAAAGTCCATTTATAGTTTTAGAAGATGCTAAAATTAATGATGATTTAATTGACAATGCAATCAATTCTGCATTTTGGAATGGTGGACAAAACTGTTCTGCTAACATGAGACAGATCGTTCATAAAAAAGTTAAAGATGAATTTTTAGATAAAGTTATTAAAAAAGTTAAAAAATTAAAAGTGGGCGATCCATTAGATTTAAAATCTAATATGGGATCTATGATATCAAAAGGACATTTACAAACAGTTGATGGGTATATTCAAAAAGGGATAGATGAAGGAGCAAAACTTTTATCAGGCGGAGTATCAAATAATAATCAAAAAGGATTTTTTGCAAAACCTACCTTATTTGATGGATTAAAAGAGAAGATGACAATTGCTCAAGAAGAAATTTTTGGTCCTGTTCTTGGTGTTTTAACAGTTAAAAGTGATGAAGAAGCTTTAAAAGTTGCAAGTAATTCAAAATATGGACTGCACGCTAGCGTTTTTACTCAAGATATAAATAGAGCATTTCATTTAGCTAAAAGTTTACCTTGTGGAACTGTTTCAGTTAATACTTTTTCTGAAGGAGATATTAAAACTCCATTTGGAGGTTACAAACAATCTGGTTCTTTATCTAGAGATCAAGGAACAGAGGCATTAAACTCATTTCTTCAAACAAAAACTATTTGGATTAGTCACTCTTAATATTTTAATGCAAAATTTATTTGTGAACGACGTGGGAGATAAATTTCCATTGGTAATGGTTCATGGTTTTTTAGGTTCATCAATAATGTGGGAACCACAAATTCAAGATTTAAAAGATAATTACAGAATATTTGCTCCTGACTTACCTGGTTTTGGATATAGTAATAAAGTTGAACCATGTAATAGCATAAATTCAATGGCTAGATCTATTTTAGATACGATTGATCGAACAGGTATTGGTAAATTTCATTTATTAGGACATTCAATGGGTGGAATGATTGTTCAAGAAATGACTAAACTTGCAGGCAATAAAGTTGAAAAATTAATTTGCTATGGAACTGGACCTAGAGGAAATATGCCTGAACGATTTGAGACAATTGATCAATCAAGAGAGAGATTAAAAACAGAAGGGCTAATAGACACTGCCCATAGAATAGCTAAAACCTGGTTTGTAAAAGAGGATAAAGCTGATCACTTTGATTTATGTTTAAAAGCTGGAAAGCTAACTTCGCTTAAAGCTGCGGATGCTGCTTTAGAAGCTATGAAAAACTGGAGTGGACTTGAAAATCTTAAAAATATAAAAAATAAAACCCTAATTATTTGGGGTGATAAAGATAGGGCGTATAATAGAAATCAAGTTGATACTCTTAATGAAAATATAGTAGACAGTAATTTGATTATATTTGAAGGATGCTCACATAACGTGCATTTAGAAAACCCTCAGAAATTTAATAAAACAGTAAGTGATTTTTTGCAGTAAAATCTTAGTTATTATATATATTTAATATAACTAATTTCCTTTGACTCACTTAATTCATTCGCGTTAGACTTAATTTTTAAATTAATAGGAGAGATAATGAAAATAATTAAAACTACACTTGTAGCTGGATTAATTTCACTTTTTGCTACTTTTTCAACATTTGCTGAGAAAGTAAAAATTGGAGATCCAGGTTGGACAGGTGCAACAGCGATTGCTAATTTATTGGCAGCAGTTGTTATTGATAAAATGGGTGGAGAAGCAGAATTGGTTCCAGGAAACAACACTGCAATCTATGGTGCAATTGACAGAAGCAAAGGTGAAATTGAAGTTCACCCTGATATCTGGTTACCAAATCAGCAAGCTTACACTAATGATTTAGTTCCTAAAGGAACTTTAAAATTAAGTAGCAAGCCGTATGAAGGAAACCAAGGTTACTGTGTTTCTCAGCAGTTTGCAAAAAAAATGAATATTACTGCAATTGAAGACTTAGGAAGACCTGAAGTTGTTAAAGCTATGGATAGCGATGGCAATGGAAAAGGTGAGTTTTGGATTGGTGCAGATGGTTGGGCATCAGCTAATGTTAACCAAGTTAAATTAAGAGACTATGGTTTATATGATGCTGGTATTGAGCCAATCAGAGCTGCTGAAGCAGTTAAAAATGCAAGGGTACTTGACTCAATTAAAAAAGGTGAAGGTTATGCATTCTATTGTTACAAGCCACATGCAATTTGGGGAATGGCAGATGTAGTTATGTTGGAAGAGCCAAAATTCGATCCAGCTAAATACAAAATGGTACAACCAAAAGAAGACGCTGACTGGTACAAAAAATCTTATGTTGCTTCGAAAGATGCACTTAAAAAAATTCAAATTGGTTGGGGTACTTCTTTAGAAAGTAAATCACCAGCTATCGTTGAATTCTTTAAGAACTTTCAATTAACAGCAGACGATGTATCAGCTATGGCTTATGCAATTTCAGTTGAGAAAAAACAACCAGCTGATGTAGCAAGAGCATGGATGGATGCTAACAAATCAACAGTTGATGGTTGGTTAGGTCTTTAATCTAACAAAACAAATTATTTATACTCGGCAATTTAATGTTGCCGGGTATAATTTCCTTAAGTAAAAGAAAATTTAATGGACACATCTGAGCCAGCAATTAGAATTGAAAATGTGTGGAAGGTATTTGGTAATACCTCTACTGAGGCATTAGATGCAATCCAAAATCAAAGAATTTCAAAAAACGAAGCATTAGATAAATACAATTCAGTTATAGGAGTGTCAGATGTTACATTTGATGTGAAACAAGGGGAGATATTCTGTGTAATGGGGCTTTCAGGTAGTGGTAAATCTACGTTAGTAAGACACATTAATAGGCTATTAGAGCCAACATCAGGAAAAATTTTAATCAATGGTCAAGATGTTATGACCCTTGATAGAGATAATTTGCAAGAATTAAGAAATAAAAAAATAGGTATGGTATTTCAAAATTTTGCATTAATGCCTCACAGATCAGTAGTTGATAATATTGCAATGCCACTTGAAATTAGAGGTATTAGTAAAAATGACAGACTAGATGCTGCCAATAAAATTTTAGAAATTGTAGAATTACAAGGTTGGGGTAATAAATTTGCACACGAATTATCAGGTGGAATGCAACAAAGAGTAGGACTTGCAAGAGCTTTGGCTGCAGACCCTGATTTTTTATTAATGGATGAGCCGTTTAGTGCATTGGACCCATTAATTAGAAGACAACTTCAATCTGAGTTTATCAAACTTTCAAAACAAATGAAAAAAACTACTGTTTTTATCACCCATGATCTAGATGAGGCTGTTAGAGTTGGGCATCGAATTGCAATTATGAGAGATGGAAAAGTAATTCAAGTAGGAACACCTGAAGAAATTGTAGTAAGTCCAGCAGATGATTATGTTGCAGACTTTGTAAAAGGAATTTCCAGACTTAAAGTGGTTCAAGCAAAATCAATCATGAAATCAGTTAAAGAATATGAAAATAAAAATGAAAAATTGGCTAATGATTTAGAAGTTGTCAATGAAAGCGATTTATTAAGTAAGTTAATTGAAACATCGGCTTCAAGGGACAAGCCGGTAATAGTTCATAATTCTCAAAATCAAGTAGTCGGTGTTATTTCACAAGCAGATCTTCTAAAAGCAGTGATCGAAGGAGGTGAAGGTGAGTAAAGAGCTTAACAATCCTTCTAGATCGGAATTAATAACAGATTTTGTTAAAACGAACCCAAATTACTATATAGATCAGTTTCAAAAAATAGGAAGCAAACCAACTTTTTCTTTTTCATTCAATATATACGCTGCAATTTTGGGTCCAATTTGGTTTGGAATGAGAAATATTTGGAATTGGGCTTTAACTTTTTTAATTATTGAAACCTTTTCAGTGGTTCAGATTGTAAGAGGTCTATTTGGAAATATTACAAAAGACGCTGTTCAAAAAATTGAACAAGTTCAATCTACTATTGCTTTTAGAAATAAACAATTAGAAGCAGCGATTACAAACAATCCTGACAAAGTCGAAGTTTATAAACGAAATATAAAGTCTTTAGAAGATGCTATGCAAGGATATATTGATGAAGTTAGTAGAATTGAAGCGTCAGCTATTTGGATAACCGTTTTTGGAATTGCTTTGCTAATTGTAATTAAGATTATTCAAGGAGTGCTTGCAAATTCAAAATTAGAAAAAAGATATTCTGAATGGTTGTCTGACAAAACAATAAGTCCAGGAATGCAAACTAAAAATTATATTTTAAGTACTGTTTTTGCATCAGTAATAATGTTCTTTTCAGTAGTTCATTATAGTTTTCCTGGCCTAATAAATATAATGAATGAATTTCCAACACACCCGGATATTCGACTAACTTCAATTGCATGGGTTGAAACAGTTTTTAATTATGCTGTTTTAAAGGGTGATGCTTTATTTACTGCTATTACAATTGGGATAAGATCAGTTTTAGATTTCTTAGAATTATTGTTTGTTAAAACTCCATGGATAGTAATTATTACTACAATTGTAACTTTAACAGGATTATCAGCAGGACCTAGAGCTGCAATTTATTCAGCAGGATTTTTAAGTTATATGGGTTTTTTAGGTTTTTGGGTTAAAGCAATGACAACACTTGCTTTACTTGGAACAGCTGCAATTTTAAGTATTGCAATTGGTATACCTCTTGGAATTTTTTGTGCTAGACGTCAAAGATTTTATTCAATGATAAGACCTATTATGGATTTCATGCAAACGATGCCAGCTTTTGTATTCATGATCCCAGTCATTGCTTTTTTTGGAACTGGAAAAGTTGCAGCAGTTATTATTACTATGATTTTTGGAGGCACTCCAGTTGTGAGATTAACTGTGCTTGGCCTAAGAGGAGTTCCAGAAACTATTCGAGAAGCTGCAATAGCTTATGGTGCAAGTAAATGGTATTTACTTAGAAAAGTAGATCTTCCTTTAGCTACCCCATCAATATTGGCAGGTGTTAACCAAACAGTAATGTTAAGTTTAGCAATGGTAGTTGTTGCATCTCTAATTGGAGCAAAAGGACTAGGTCAAGATGTATTGGAGGCTCTACAGTATGCAAATGTAGGCCAAGGTATACTTGCAGGTGTTGCAATATTATTTGTAGCGTTAATTTTAGATCGTGTGGTTCAAGGTAAAAAAAGAGTTTAATAAAACTTAATGGAATATTTACTATTAGGTTTTTTTACTGGTATAAGCCTTATTCTAGCAATAGGAGCTCAAAATATATTTGTAATAGAACAAGGATTAAAAAAACAGCATATATTTTTAGTCTGTTTAATTTGTTCTTTATCTGATTTAATTTTAATATTTTTAGGAATATTTTTATTTCATTATTTTATTCAATATTTTAATTCAACGATTGAATTAATATTTAACATCTTGTTAATAATTTTTTTACTTCATTTTATTTATTCAAAAATAAAAGTTTATAACTCAAGCATAAATTTTAATACTGATACTAAAAATATTTCAAAATTAAATATCTTATTAAAAACACTTGGATTTACTTATCTAAATCCTCATGTTTATTCAGATACAGTTTTTTTTCTTGGAAATTTTTCAAAAAATTTTTTAATAAATGACAAAATCCTATTTGGGATAGGAGCATCAGTTGCTTCTTTTTTATTTTTCTTTTTAATAGGATATTTGTCTAAATTTTTATCAAAGTACGCTCAAAGACAAAATATTTGGAAAATAATAAACTTATTTATTATTGTTTTTATGAGTGCTTTAACAGTATTTATATTTCTTAATCTATTTTAGACGTTACAAGTCATATCTTGCCCACAACACAACGGTGATTTTATTTTACCGTGGTCAGAGGGACATTTTGATATTTGAACTTCACTTCCATCATCAAGTTTAAGCATGTCATTTACAAGAGGCTCATTACATTTTCCGCAAGTAGCATTAACTGACATTCCACATTTTGAACATTCGTAAGTTGCCATATGATTCTCCTTTTTATTGACTATACCCGTATTTCTTTAATCTTACATCCCCAGTTCTTGCATGTGCTTCCATTCCCTCATATCTAGAAATTCTAGCAGCTGCAGCACCAACTAATTCAGTAGATTCTTTAGTCATTCTTTGAAAACTTAATGTTTTAACAAACTTACCCACAAAAAGACCACCAGTATATCTTCCTGCACCTTTCGTTGGTAATATATGGTTTGTTCCAGAGCATTTGTCACCATAAGCAACTGTTGTTTCTTCACCAATAAATAAAGAACCGTAGTTTGTTAATCTTTCGTGAAACCACTGTAAGTTTTCAGTTTGAACTTCTAAGTGCTCTGGTGCGTACTCGTCACTAATCTTAACCATTTCTTCGTCAGTATCACAAAGAATTACCTCTCCATAATCCCTCCATGCTGCATCAGCATTTGTTCTTGGAACTTCTGGAAGTTCTGCGATTAATTCAGGTACTCTTTTCATAACTTTTTCAGCAAGATCTTTACTTGTTGTGTACAACCAACAAGGTGAATTATATCCATGCTCAGCTTGGCCAACTAAGTCAACAGCTACAATCTCAGGATCAGCTTTAGCGTCCGCAATAATTCCAATTTCTGTAGGACCTGCAAATAAATCAATTCCAACTTTACCAAACAAAATTCTTTTAGCTTCCGCAACAAATTGATTGCCAGGACCAACAATAATATCAGCTGGTGGATTATTAAATAAACCATTTGTCATTGCAGCAATCGCTGGAACTCCACCTAAATTTAAGATTACATCAGCTCCACATAAATCAGCAGTATAAACAATTGTTGGATGAGCTCCCACACCTTCTTTTGGAGGACTACAAGCAATTACATTTTTAACACCTGCTACTTTTGCAGTTGTAACACTCATGACAGCAGATGCTATATGAGCATATCTCCCACCAGGTACATAACAGCCAGCAGTGTTTACTGGAACAAGCTTTTGTCCAGCAAATAATCCTTCTGACAATTCTACTTCAAAATCTTGACCGTAGTTTTTTAATTGAGCTTCAGCAAATTTTCTAACTCTATCGTATGAAAATTGGACGTCATCTTTAGTTTTTTGATCAAGTGTTTTTTTGATTTCTTCAATTCTCTCTTTGGAAACAATAATATCACCATCATATTTATCAAATTTTTTAGTTAAATCGATACAGCCTTGTTCTTTAGTAGTTTCAATATCTTTTAAAAGATCCTGAACTATCCCAGTTGTTTTTGTGTCATCTGTAGATGATGTTTTAGGTGATTTTTTTAAATATTGTATTGCCATTGATTGTGTCCTTTATTTTAAGAAGACTTTAATAAAGTATATAGCGTTTTATTTCAATGTTTTAAAAGTAAAGTCTGTAACCAATATTAACACTTACGGCACATAAAATAATAACCAAAAAATATAAACTTATATAATCAAAAGGCTTCATGGGTATAATTTAGAATTAATCTAAAGCAACTACCGCTGCTGCAATAGAGGCTAATCTTGCTTGAGCTTCATCAGATCTACTTGTAATTACCACTGGAACTTTTCCACCAACGACAACTCCTGCAGCACACGCTCCCATAAAATAAATCATCATTTTAACTAATCCATTTCCAGTTTCTACACTTGGAACTAATAATACATCTGCTTCACCAGCAACTATGTTTTTAATTCCTTTTATAGCTGCAGATTTTTTTGAAATACTATTATCAAATGCAAGTGGTCCAAAAACATCAGCTTCTAAATTTTCATCTTTTGCTAATTTTGTTAATTCAGCTGCATCTAAAGAACTTGGAACACTTTCTAGAACTTCTTCAGTTGCTGATAAAACAGCTACTTTTGGTCTAGAAATTCCTATTCTATTTGAAAAATTTATTACATTTTTTAGAATATGCATTTTAGTTTTGACATTAGGCAAAACATTTAACGCACCGTCAGTGATGATTAAAGGTTTGTCATCTTTTGCAACTGTCATATGCCAGATGTGACTTAATCTTGTTTTGCCTAGCAAGTTATATTCTCGTTTTAAAACTTCTTTCATCAAGACATCTGTATGAATATGACCTTTGACAATTATTTTTATTTTACCTTTGCTTGCAAGTTGTGCTGCTATTTTGGCTGTATTATTTTCAACAGGCTCATCAATAATTTCAAAATTTGAAATGTCCCATTTTAAATCTTCAGCACATTTTAGAATTTCTTTTTTGTCACCAATAAAAATAGGTTCAATTAAATTTTCTGCTACCGCATCTTGAACAGAAAGCATGGGTAATGGTTTTCCAGCATTCACAACTGCAACTTTTACACCTTTTTTTTCTTGAGCTTTATCTAACAGGTTATTTGGGCAGACTATTTCTTTATTTGAAAGCATAAACAATGATTATAATTAAATTTTAAAATGTATATAGTAGATTTTATTATTTTTGATATTAAATGATTAAAGAATTCAACATTAATTTTACTAAAAAAGAAATATCTTTAATTTATCAGAAAGTAAAAGACTATCCTTGGGACTCTATTTCTAATTTAAATAAATGGGATCATGGAACCAATAAAAAATATCTAAAAGAATTATGTAAATATTGGGTTTCAGATTTTGATTGGAAAAAACAACAAACAAAACTTAATAAATTTTCAAATTTTACCACAACTGTAGATGGAGATAAAATTCATTTCATAAAAGAACAAGGAAGTAGTCCAAATTCTGTTCCTTTATTATTAATGCATGGATGGCCAGGTTCTATAGTTGAGTTTTTAGATATTATAGAAAAACTTGCCCATCCTGAAAAATTTGGAGGGGATAAAAAAAACTCATTTGATGTAATAGTTCCTTCTTTACCTGGATTTGGTTTTTCTAATAATCTGGCTAAACCAATTGGTCCAAGAAAAATGGCTAAAATATTTAATAAACTTATGACAAAAAATCTTAAGTATAAAGAATACATTGCTCAAGGTGGGGATTGGGGTGCAACAATTGCTAATTGGCTTGGTTATGATCATTCAAAGTTTTGTAAAGCAATTCATATAAATTGTCTGACTATGCGCCATCCAGAAGGCCCACAATCTTCTGAAGAAAAAAAATGGCAAAAAAGATTTGATAAAGATCAAATTATGGAGGATGGGTACAGAACACAACAAGCAACTAAACCGCAAACATTAAGTTATGGATTAATGGATAGTCCAGTTGGAATAGCTGCTTGGATAATGGAGAAGATATATTCTTGGTCTGATCTTAAGAATGGCAAAATTGAGAGTATTTATTCTAAAGATCAGCTATTAACAAATATTATGGTTTATATTTTAACAAAAACCTTTGCTTCATCGACATGGATTTATTACGGAAGAAGAGAAGAAGGGGGCAGATTTTTTCCACAAAATTTTAAAAAGATAAAAATTCCAACAGCTGTAGCAAAATTTCCTGCTGAAATGTCTGAGTGGCCACCAAGATCTTATGTAGAAAGAATTTTTAATATTAAACAATGGTCAGAAATGCCAGTAGGTGGTCATTTTGCTGCTTGGGAAAAACCAGATTTACTCGTGAATGATATTATAAAATTCTTAAGAAGTTTAAGATATGATCCATACGATGAAAGAGGTGGTCAGTTTAGTCATTTAAAATTTTGATATCTTTTTCATCAATACTTAAAAATACCTCTTCACCAACTTTAAATATGTCAGTTGTATCTCCTGAAACAACATATAATTCTCCAATTTTAGAGCTTAAAATATATTGATAACTGCTACCAACAAAAGAAGCACTCTTTACCGTTGCATGAATACAATTTTCATTTTTAGTTCTGTTAATTTTTATTTTTTCAGGTCTTAAAGCTAGAGAAGCTTTGTCACTTAAATCTTTATTGATTTCAATTTTCACATTCATTTCAGCTAATTTTAATTCATAAATATTAGATTGTTTATCAACTATGTCTGCTGTGACGTCATTTGCATCCCCAATAAAATTAGCAACAAATTTATTTTTTGGAAAGTTATAAAGATCTTTCGGACTACCTTCTTGCGCAATTACTGCTTTATTCATTACAATTACTTTATCAGAAATTGCTAGAGCTTCTTCTTGGTCATGAGTAACATAAATTGTGGTTACACCAAGTTTTTGTTGAATTTCTCTAATATCTTCTCGAACCTGTCTTCTTAGTTTAGCATCTAAGTTTGAAAGAGGTTCGTCAAATAATAATACCTTAGGTTTTAAAACAATAGCTCTAGCTACAGCAACACGTTGTTGCTGTCCTCCGGATAGTTCAGAAGGCATTCTATTTTCATAACCTTCTAAATTTACTAATTTTAATGTTTCTAGAGCTTTTTCAATATATTCCTCTTTATTTACATTGATCATCTTTAGTCCATATGAAACATTTTCAATTACGCTCATGTGCGGAAATAATGCATAAGATTGAAATACCATTGAAACATCCCTGTCAGTTGCTGGTAGCAATGTAACATCCTCATTATCAACTAAAATTTTTCCACTTGTGGCTCTTTCAAGTCCCGCAATAATTCTTAAAGATGTAGTTTTTCCACATCCAGATGGACCAAGTAAGGTTGTTAAAGTTCCGGCTTCAAAATTACAACTTACGTTGTCAACAGCGACAGTTTCATTAAATTTTTTGGTTATATTTTCAAATTTAACTTCAGCTTTTTTCATTATCCTAAGTTTCCTTGTAAAATTCCAGCAGACTGGTCTCTTCTACCTAATTTTCGTTTTCCAATTATTAATTGCATTAACGTAATTGTTAATAACATAACAACAATTAAGGCTGATGAATATACTATTGCAAGTCCATAGTCATTATTTTCTAATCTTCCTAAAATATATGAAACTGCCAAGTCATAATTAGCACTTACAAGGAAAATAACAGCACTAATTGCTGTCATAGCTCTTACGAAGCTAAAAACTAATGATGCCGTAATTGCAGGTTTAAGCAATGGAAGAATTACATTTCTAAATGTTTGAGAACTGGAAGCATTTAAAGTGGAGGAAGCTTCATCTAAATGGGGATCAAGCTGGTTCATTGCAGCTATTCCAGCCCTTACTCCAACAGGCATATTTCTAAATACAAAAGCAATTACCAAAATAATCCCTGTTCCAGTTAACTCAAGAGGAGGAACATTAAAAGCAAATACATAGCTTACCCCGATAACACTTCCAGGAATTGCAAAGCTTAACATCGTGCCAAATTCAAAAGCATTTTTTCCCTTGAATTTATGTCTTGTTAGTAGATAGGCAGTTAAAATTCCTATCGCTGCAGTTGGAAAAGCTGAAATTATTGCTATTGCAAATGTTGTGTTAAACGAATTCCATGCTGTACCCGTCCACAACAAGCCTCTTTCTTTGACCCAATCAACACTAAATGCTTCTATATAATGTTTTAAGGTAAAACTGTGATCAACACCCCACATTTCAACAAACCCTCCAAACATAATCATTACATAAATTATAAAAGTAATGGATGCCCAAGGAAGCACAGTTGAA
>Ga0255782_10001928_pt1 | contig 17300 bp, 16 predicted proteins | sample 101ome_26_FD_179980 | JGI IMG/M metagenome (GOLD analysis project Ga0255782, IMG submission 179980) | Coastal salt marsh microbial communities from the Groves Creek Marsh, Skidaway Island, Georgia - 101408AT metaG (version 2) | ecosystem: Environmental > Aquatic > Marine > Intertidal zone >...
CAAGCTTATATAGCTCAGGACCAGGAGAACAAAGACCAAAAGAAGCCAACACAATAATTGTGACCAGAGCGGTCGAGCAGATGGGTCGCCATAAGGCAACAAAAGGATGAGGCGAATTAGCCTCTGCGATTAGCAATTTGTGTCGATATTCTGCCAGCTTACTTTCGTAATCTAATATTCTATCTTGTGCTTGACCTTGTATTTTAGCCAACTCATTTTTTAGTTTCATCTTCTCTTCTGTGGAAGTGTGAAGATCGTCCACTAATTTAGTAGCTGGTTTAAATATAGATCCTATGAAATCAAATAGTCCCATTACTTCCCTATTAATCTACCTATAAAACTAGTAGCTTTACTTTTTTTACCAGCCTTTCTAGCTTTCATAGCTTTTTCCATTTCTTCTCTTTGTCTCAAAGCTTTTTCCATATCTTCAGCACTACCGGATACTTCTTTACCGAAACCTTTATTCTGAAACAATTTACCAAATTTTTTTCCCATTTTTTACTCCTAACTGTAAATGCCAAAGTCTATATCTTTAGCTATACTCATTTTCTTTAGTGATTCTCTTTTAACTTCCTCTTTTTCTGCTTCCTTAGGCTGCATACTTTGTCTTAAAGTAGCTAAAGGACTTTGAGGAATAACTTTTTCTTTTTCATTAGCTTCATTAGCTTTTCTATTAAATTCTTCTTGCTGTAATTTTTGCCCCTCTACATTAAAATCTATATTAGCTTGCTCTTCATCTTTTAAAAATTGTTTTAAAGCTGTTTCCCTGGCAATAGATTGTGCTCTTTGAGTATCAGAAGATCTTCTATTGTGATGAAAGATTCTTTCAGCTCCAGGATTAGTATTTTGTCTAGAATCCAAGTGTAAATGATTATCTTCCTCACCTACTCTAAGACCATGCTTTAAAGCAAGTTTACCTAATTTAAGGGCTTCTTCATCAGTCAAACTATTATCAGTCATGCCAATATCTAAAGCTCCTCTAGTATATTCTCTTTGAGCTGCTTTAGACATCATCTTAGCCGCCCTATTAATTAAAGCTTGATTAATTACATTGCCTGACTTACTTTTTTTAGATCCTTTTCTAATTTGTTCTTGAGTAACCCCATAATATTTTTTAGCGTCTTCTAAAAAACTATTCCATTCTAAATGATTTTTACTACCTCCTCCTGTAGTAGTATTTAGCTTTCTACCTAACATTTCTTCAGCAGCATTTATAAAAGTAGCAAATTTATCTGATACTTCTTTATCTTTAGTATATAGTAATTTGTCTTGTTCATTATACTTTACTTCAAGATCATGATCATGATTATCACTCATATTATTTCCCTTTCTTTGTTCTATTTTTAGCAGCTTCTTTTATTTCCATTCCAGTTTTAGGATCAAGTGTAATTTTCTTTTCTTTCTTTTTTCCACTCTTATTAAAGTAAGATTGCGCAGCACCGGCTAAAATTATAAGAGGTCCTAACTTATTTAACATACTTAATACTCCATATAACTATTGATGCAATGCACCCTATTAGCACTAGAATGAAACGTATATTTTCACGTAACCATTTCCAAACTATTAAAGGCTGCAATAAATCAGTGTTTTTATTTACCTTTTCTTCGAGCAGGTCTGTTCTCTTAATATGATATTTTATATCTTGCTCCATTCTAATCTGCGATTCACGAATAACTTTAATGTCCTGCTCTATCTCTTTCATTACTTCCTCTTTTGCTTCCTTAGCAGCTCTAAATTTTTCTTAGCTATAGCTCTGTTATATTCTCTAGACTTTTTAACAGGAGGTAAAGATTGCTTAGGCTCTTCTTTAACTGGCTCTGCCTTCTTAGAATGCTTAACACTCTGAGCTACCTTTTTCAATCTATCAGGATTCTGTGACTTCCAACTCTTAAAAGCTTCTCCTACTGCCTTTTTTAAATTCTCTTTATTCTTTTTACTTGCTGCCATAGTAACTCCTTATATTACCGGCTTGTCTATTTTATTTCTACGTTTAACATACGCTAATCTATTTATTGGATTAGGAGATGCCTTACCATAATATTCAGGCGGTATCTTTTTATCTTCTCTGAATCTAGGTATTAAAAGAGTTTGCTCTCTTGGAGTTAGATGTTTTCTTAAACTCTTTTCTACAGCTTCTTGTGTACCTGGGTCCCAAGCTACTCCATCCCAACCTACTCCTTCTTCAATTAATCCAGGCTGTGCCTTCATAGATAGTTGAGTCATTATACTACCTATCTCAGTAGTGTTACTCTCATCAATAGCCTTCCTTAGGTTATCACCCATTTCTTGATCTATGTCACTTACAATTGTTAGTATTTGTGAACGTCTTTTAAATACATCTTCTGTAGTTCTTGCTAAGGGTTTCTCCATAAGATCTACTGTAGCAGATGTTAAATACATTTGATCCATAAATGCTTCACTAGATACAGCAGATGCGGCTGCTAATTTTGCTGCTATATTACCATATTTATCAGGATTCATTTTAAATGCTTTTGCTACTCTTGCAGCAGATTGAGCTACAAATCCATTTACTCTTCTAGATGTTGCAATCATACCTACAGCAGAAGCTATACCTAAAGCTTTTGCATGGTCAGGGTTCTGTAAAGAAAGTCCAGCAGTACCAGCTATCGAACCTACTACAAATAATTTATCTCTAAACAAAGAACGTAATAACTCTTTACTTTTATCTTTACCCATGGAAACGTCAAGAGCATCTTCAACAGTTTTTAGATCTCCAAACTTTGTTCTAGCATCTTTATATCTAGTTAATAAATCAGCGTCAGCTAATGTGTTTATTTGATTATCTAAATGCTCATGAGTTATTTGAGCTACCTTTTTTCTAGCCATCATAACATCTTTACTTATGCTTGCTGGCATGTGTATAGCTCCTCTGGAGTATCTAAATTGATCAGATATGTAATCATGCATAGTTGTAAACTGTAACATATCATTAGGTATATTTTTTTTAATTATTCTTCCAGTTACTTTTTCAACTTCATCTTGAGAAATGTCAAATAAGTTACTATATATTTCTTCTTCTAAATTTTTAAATGCAGCTATTTTCTTTTGATCTAATGTTTTATATACACCCCCATCTTGATCATTAAATAGTTCTGCTTTTAATTTAGAATATAAATGTCTAACTCCCATAGGCTCACCTTTCTGATTAATTTGATCAGCCTCAGTTAAAAGCATTTTCATCTCTCTACCAGCCACATCAGCTTCTCTTTGTACATCAGCTAATACCTGTTTTCTAGGAGCCTTCCAATTAATAACTTGTTCACCTTTTGAATTAGTCATTCCTAATACACGTTCTGCTACATCTACAGCTTCTTTACCAAATTCTTTTACACTAGCTTCAAAAGTATCTACCTTAGCCCCAAGAAATCTTAGAAAAGATGGGACCATAGTTTTTTCAGCAGCCTGTCCTACAGCCTGTATTGCTCTACTACCTAATCTAGTTTTGCCTACCATTTGACCTGCTATTGGAAGTGTACCTAACCCAACTTCTATAGCAGTATCCTTAGCCATACCTTCAATAGTATCTTCTTCAGTTCTACCTAGACCATGTACTAAACTAAAACCAGTTTGAGTCATAAGAGCTTCAAAGCCACCTAAGGCTTTACCACCTTTTAAAGCTTTAGCCATACCAAATGTACCTAATTCTCCTGTAATAGTACCTACTAAGTCTCCACTACTATAAGCAGTAGGATATTTTTCTCTAGCTTTTGCTTCTATGGCTTTTTCAGCAGCTAGGTTTGCGTCATAGGTGTCTTTAATATCGGGTAGGGAATCTACTGTGCCTTGAATACCATTTTTCATTAGTCCTGTAGAGGCAGCTTCTAATACATCATTAACAGTATCTCCAGCAGCTCTAATATTCTCAGCCCATCCTCCTGATAAACCTTTTTGAGAACCAAACTTTGCAGCCAAAGCTCTAGTAATTTCTACATCAGGATTATCTTGTACATCTGTATCTGCATACATATGCATAGACTCAGAAGGAGGTTGAATACCACTAGCTCCCATAGCTTCCTTACCTATTTCTACAAAAGATTTATCTTCTGTAGATACAGCTTGCCCAGATGATTTTTTCTCTAGCTCTGCTAATCTTTTTCTCTTTCTAAGTTTTTCTAATTCTTCTCTACTCATTAAAATTTTCCTTCTGACGCTTCTTTTCTAAGTTGTTCTAACTCAGCTTGCTCCTGAGCACTTAGACCTGAAGCAGGTTTTGATTCTTTATTTTGAGCAGATAACTCTGCTAGTTTATCAGCTAATACACTTGCTGCAATATTAGCGTTAGCTTGCCTTTGCTCTTTAGTTAGGTTAGCCCCTTTGAAACCATAATTTTCTAAGGCTTCATTAACAGCAGTTAGCCTACCTTCAGCAGCATCTCTCATCATTTTAACTTTGGCTCTAAATACTGTGGGGGTATCTCTAGGTCCTGGTACATCTTTAGATAAACGCTTTTGTTCTTCAGCACCGGATTGAGCACCTGTAATACTTTTAATATATGAGTTAAGTACCATACTTGATCTAGAAGAAAACTGAGCCCACTTCTCATCATTGTCAACACCATACTTTACAGCTACATCTTTAGCTAATCCTGATAAAGGTCCTCTAAACGATTGATCTACAGAACCAGCTAATCCTTCAAGAGCATCTAAATGATTTAATAATGTTTTTTGAGAAGCTTGCTCTAACATAATACTAGGGCTAGGTCTTTGAGCCATTTTCTCTTTATATTCCATGCTTCTTTCAAACCTGGCTTGCTTACCACTTTCTTGACCTTCTCCCATCTGTAGTCTTCTTTCAGCTTGATCTAATCTCATTTTCTGATAAGGAGTTAATTCTTCTCCTCTCTCAGCTTTTAGCCTAGCTTCTTCTGCCTCTCTTTCCTCTTTTCTTTCAGCAGTTTCTCTATCATATAATTCATCAAGAGCTGCGTCAGTAGTTTCTAATGCAGTGCTCCCACCTATAAGCATTGAAGCAAGGCGAGGTCCAAAGTATGAAAAAGCTGATTTAAAATTATCCATACCAAACATTGATGGCTCATCTTGTTCATCACCAGGGTCATCTCCAGGAGGTTTCTCTTGAGGTTTCTCTTCTCTATTAGCAGGATCTTGTTCTTGCTTATCTTCTACTGGAGCAGCATTAGCACCTGATTTCTTAGCTACTAATTTTTCTCTCAAGTCTTGCTTTTCTGCATCTGGCATAGCCGCTACTTGCTCTGTTTCAACTTGCTTAGGATCTTCCTTAGGCTCTTGTTTAGCCTCTGCCCTAGCTTTATCGAATGTAGCAAGTCTATCTAAAAAAGCAGGATCGAGTTTAGATACATCTACCTTCTCTTTTTGCTCTTTCTTTTTAGTATTGCCGTATTTATCTCCTACTTTCATTCTAGCCATTAGTAACCTCTAAGTGATGCTTGTCCGTATAATTTTTTCATTTGGATCAGAGTATTACCAAATACCCTACCTATTTTATACATTGATTTATTAAATAGTGTTTCTTCTCCAGCAATATAATTTATCCATCCTTTCATAAATGGAGCTACTATAGCTGTAAGTATTTTACTTTTACTCATGGCTTTTGCAAGCGGAAGTCCCCATGAGATATATCCATAATATCCGTATGGATCTACTCTATATAAATATTTACCAAACTCTTGATTTGTTTCCCATACTCCAGTAGGTATCTGTCCTTGTCTATGTAACTCTGTACATACTACAGTAATACCTCCACCGGATTCAGCTTTAGCCATTTTAACTTGAGCATCAGCAGCCATCTTAGCAGCTCTTTCAGCACTAGCCATTTGCTCATACTGCATACCCATAGATCCTCTTAACTGTTTCTCAGCAGTAACTTGTCCAATGTCAAATGTTTTTACATCACCTAATGAAGATGTGTAAGCGTCTGTAGCGGCTCTTTCTTGAGCTAGAGATTGACTCTCTGCGCCTATGGCTTGTCCCATTCCTTGTAATCCTGATAACTTAGCTTGTTCATTTGCTAAGAAGATGTCTCTTTCAATATTAGCTCTACCCATCATTCCCTGTGCCATTAAGCTACGCTGTTGGGCAGCAGCAGAAGCACCTTGAGCACCTCCCATTGCACCTCCCATCCTTAGCCCTGCCATCTGACTAGCTTGAGACATTTGTTGTGCCATTTTAGTTCTTTGAGCTTCTCTAGCAGCCGAACTCATACCTTCGTCTGCCATCTTCTCATATCTAGAAGTAACACCAGCTAACTTTTCAGTCATAGCCTCTTGTTTACCTATGCCAGACTTTTTCATTTGAAGAGCTTCTTGAACCTCTTTGTCTGTACCTAGCTTTCCTAAGCCCTCTGGACCTAATACTTTGTTAGCTGCCTTTACACCTTTATCATAATTATTTGCCATGTTTACCTCATAAATATTACAGTTATTTTAACCGTTTCTTCTAACCCATTGTTTTTTAAGTATAAATAATCTAAATTCCAATCTCTAGTAGTATTGGTATTATTATTCCCAGTATTTACCTCATCAAGTAACTCTTCTTTTGAGCGTGTAACTAAACCATTTCCTTCTTGTGAGGTGATTATATACTGAGTAGGTATAAATGTCAACTCATTTCGGATACTTAGTACCTGACCTGGTGCAATTTCAATATCTTGCGCTTTGAATGACTCAAAGTTATCTGTAAATGTCAACTTTTTTAACCCTGCTATAGCCTTTGTAATTAAGTCTTGCAAGTTTTTAGCTGAAGATAGTGAGTTAGCTTTCATTAGTCTTTAATCTCCGTACCATAAGGAGCAGCTATTTCATACTCATAATTAGTTATTAATACGTTTTCATTATTGTTCTCATTTGTAAATCTAATTTTTAGTGACTTACATTTATTAGAAGCAAGCTTATGTTTTAAAATACTGCTAGATACACTTCCCCAGGGAAATAACCCCCATGGAGCTTCTCCCCATCCTAGTCCACTACCTCCAAAAGAAAAATCTATACTGCCTATATTACCTGGGTTATAATCCTTATAAAAATAAGCACCTAATTCAAAGGATGAGCTTTCAAAAGTTTCGTCTGTATCCATACTATACATTTTTATACGTAGAAATTTTTTAGGTATAGTAGGATCTGCTAACGATTCCCAGTTAGTTTCATAGTAAAAGGGTATAGCCTGATTATGATCAGAATAATCATATTTTGTACCTGTATTACTCATAGTACATAAGTATGAAACATTCTCGCTCCTAGTAGCAAAAGTTACTTTGTCTTTGTATATAGCTACACCTCCAGTAAAATCTAAATTATTCCACTGTAGCCAAGCGTCTCTGTAGTAATCATAAGCTACAATCAAAGATTCTTCAAAAGGAGAAGTATATATTGTATTTAATTTATCTGTTACAGAAGTAATTTCAATGTATATACCTGTACCTGTGTTACCTACAGAAGATAAAGGTACGTATATTATATCTCCTTCTGTAAAATCTTTACCTGGAGATAGTATTGTAGCTGTAGCAGTTCCATTAGCGTCTATAACTATCTCTAATTCAAGCTCTATTCCAACAGTTTCTCTAGGTGAAAAATAATTTCTATTTCTAGATATAGAGTAACTAGTTATAGTGTACGTTCCTTCGGTTCTATTAGCATCTGTAGGATTTAATACGCTTATGCCTGTAGCCGTATCTCGTATATATGAAAAATCTTCTTTTGGTATTACAGTAACTATAATATTTTCGTCTGTCCAGTTAAAGGTAGCTGCTCGTTTGAATTTTAAATCTTTATCATTAAATAAAGAATTTATTTTAGAAGATAATTCTTTTAACGAGTTTGAAGCATCAATAACATAAATACCTGATCTAGATAAGAAAAGTAATTGGTTCCTAAATTCTTCTATTGAATGTTGACTAGTACATCCTACTCCACCTTCTTTTGTGAGTAAGTCTACCACAGGATCTTCTAGCAAATTAATTTGTCCACCTAATATATGAATACTATCGTTGTGAAAAATGTAAAGTAAATCTCTAAGAGGGGCAATAGCAGTTATTTTATCTCCAAATTCTGAGTTTATAATAACTCCGTTTGAATCTTCTGGAAAATATTCACACCCTATCTCTCCTGTACTAGCATTTTTAGGAAGAGAATATTGTAAATTATTTACATTTTTTAACTGCCCTGATACTACTAAGCAATTTTTAAATACTGATAAATATTTACCCTTAGGAGGTGGGTCATGTCTTTTTATAGGTTCTACAAGAGCAGTAAAATTGTTCAGTTCACTATCATTAATTTCATCTAAAACTTGATACGTTAAATTAGAATCTACACTTCCAGTTGTATTTGTTCTAGCGGAAGTTTCGACATTATAAGGCACATCTGCTATTAGATAAAATTGACCAGGTACCCCATTTGCAGGATCATAGACTTTTGTTCTATATACTTTTATTCTAAGCCTTTTTTCTCCTCTGTATTTTTTTGTGTCTCCGTATTCTAACGTACTACTTACTCCATTATAAACGTGATTCCAGGGTCTATAGGCACTCCCTCCGGCTGAAGGTAAAGAATCAAGAAATTGATAGGAAGAATGATCTGAATCAAACTCTCCACTCAAATCTCTACCTTTTAAAAACTCTTGCATATCAGCAGGATTCCAATATATGTGTACATTATTAGTGGTCACATCAATAGTTGTAACATCAGAGGGTTGACTACTAATAATATTACCTACAGCGTCAGTATATTCTAATACAAATTTATATTGTTTAACACCTTGAGAACTACTTTCAAAAGTATTAGTAGGATTTATAGGTAATACTGTAAATAAGTCTTTATCTGCTACAGGAAGTCCAGCTCTGTAAAAATATTTACCATCATATTTAGATACATAATCATAGCCGTTACTTACGTATAAGCAATTATGTAAAGAGGCAAATGTACAATTTTCTATTTCCTGATCTAGTAAGGCATTTGTATTTTCTAGTGTTTTCCATTCAAAAGAAGACGTTATACTACTGTCTCCGTTAGGAATTTGACTCCATATTTTACAACTTAAATCAGTACCTCCTAGAATGTCTGATAGAATGGGTTGATTTTGAGCAGGGTCTAGAAGAGCTGCTTTATAGTTTGCAACAGAATTATCGTATGTAGCAGATATACTTAAATATTGATTAATCTCTACTGGACCTGTAATACCTGCCTCTAATATAGGGGACCATCCATACAATGTTAATGTATATAAAACTACTTTATCTCCAGACTTTTGCTCTTTTATGTCCTGTATTTGTACGTAAGTTTCCTCATCTTCTATCTGTAAATACTGATCTATGTATAAAGCTGTAAAATCTTCAATTTTTTCAGGTAACAAGTGTAATGTGTATGTAGTATTTTCTAACTGAATAGGTATATTAGGAGCTCCACTAGTTCCTGGAGGCAGATTATCGTCAGTATTTGCAAAAGATAATACTTTGTCCACATTTACAGGCACCGCAGTAGCTACCTTAAACTTTAATTCATTTATCATAAAAGCTAGTTGAGATATATTTAAGTCAGAAGCATTAAATCCTGTTCCTAAGTTTATACTAGCTCTTATATTGTCTTGTTCTTGTATATCAAAAGAAAAGCCGTTGCTATCCTCATTAAGATACAATGAATACCATAGCTCAGTATTTCCATTATAGTACAAATGTAAGTTTTTATCTATTAACTTATGAGCATTGCTATTTATAGATATAAATTCATCTTCTATATTACCTGTATCTTTATTTGTCTTTCTAAATGTTGCTACCCCATAAGCATTATCTGGGTTTTGAGCATTTATTTTAAATCCTTTCCTCTTACTAATAGCTCCAGATACTCTATATGATGCATTGCGCATGTCTGAGGAGTATTCAGAACTCCGTTGTATATCTGAGGTTCTTTTATCCAAACCTTTAAAATTTTCATTATTTCTAATTAATCTATGATTTACAGACATTAAATACTCCAATCATCATTATTTAGATTTGGTATAAATTGTACATCATCACTTATTAAGGCATAAGATTTTACAATCTCTTGAGCCATTATAGTAAGTTCTTGCATAGCTTCGGTACTATCTACACTGGAATCTCTTTTTAATATTTTCCATGCACAATAAGATATTAGATAACGCTCTACCTCTACCCCTAAATCACTATGAGTAGTTGTATGTTTTCCACCTACTATGTAAGCCCCAGCAGGTATAACAGATAACTCGTGACTTTGTTTAGTATGTGCTTCACACACAATAGATGTAGAATCTATACTTCTAATTTCAATATCTTTAACTATGGATCTACCTAATTTATCTACGACACATATAAAATCATGCTCTTTTAAAGAGTCTGTATCTGTATCGTAATTTTGATTATCTAATTTTATAGTAAAAGTAGTAGATGAAGTTACAGATACGTTTTCTGATACTTTAGCTTTTCTAGTATCTAGTTCACGCACTCTTCGCACATAGTTTACACGCAACATTCCGCCGCTTGCTGGCTGAGGAGCCAACATTATTTGACCCGATAATCTAATATAAAGAGAAGGGTCTGCATCAACTCCTGATGTCCTACTCTTTAATGTACTTTGTTTTAGTACATAAAAATCTTCTTCATTACCAGATGCAGAGTATTCTACATTAGTAACCTTATTTCCTAAAAAGCAATCTACTGGCAAGTCATATCGCTCTTGACCTGGTACAGTAGGAATAAGCATTTCTTCTATAAATACAGAAGGATGTTGATGTACTATTTGAGCCTGTAGGTTATATTGAGCATCATTTATATACTGGATAAATTCTTGATCTTTGATACCAGCGAAATCTGTGAACTCTTCATTCTCAGTTTGTCTACGTATCTGTTCTATTAAGCGAGTTACTGATCTCATTTATATTCCTTATAGTTTTACACTTGTTTTACGACCTGATGCTCCCAAGGTATCCTGTATAGATTTAGATATATTTCCATATATTTCGCCTTTCTTAGATTCAGCTTTAGACATTTCTTGCATACGCTTACCTTCAGCCATGGCTTCCTGCTTCTTTCGCTCTTGACGAGATTTAAGCGCACCTAAGGCTACGGCTCCTGCCATTACGTAGGGATTAAATCCTGACTTCATACCTGCTGCTACAGCATCTCCCATAGCTTTTCCGCCAGCTTTACCTGCAATACTTTGAGCTAGTCCTGTACCTATTTGTGTGGCAGCACCTTTTAGACTATCCATTCCAAACATGCCTCCGCCATCTCCGCCTCCATTATCATCTTTAGCTAAATCGGTAGTATATTTTTTACCTTTCCAATCAAAAGTTCCACCATCTCCGCCATGCTTTTTTCTTGCTGCTGCAAATGCTGATTTAAAATCCATAATTAACCTCTTACTCCTAAACTTGACATACGTTCGTTAATTTTTAATTTTTTCTTTCTGGCTGCCTCTTTCATGCTTAAAGCGATTGCGACAGCCTGTTTTTGAGGTTTACCCTCTTCCTTTAATTTTTTTATTTTATCACTTACTTTCATTAGAACCTCTCATAATCTACAGTAGCTTGTAAATACATTCTATTGTTTCCTGTAACTGTATAGTCTTCACTAGCTGTTGCTCTTATAGAAGATGCATTATTTTCCCAGTTTTCGTGATGGTTATAAATGCTTGTTACTGTCCTAGTAGGACCATATACAGGTTGAGTGTATACTACAGACCCATTTAATAATACAGACCACTCAAAAACTGTTCTAAATATCCATTGATACAAACCACCATTTGATATTCTCTTATAATGCGTTTGCTGTATATAACTATCTACTTTTACTTGTATAGTATCTCCTGGTAAAGCCTGTGCTCTTATACTGTTTACAAAATTCCTTACATAGGCTTTATTTCCATCAGTATTGGGTACAGGAGGAATGTAATTAACATTATTTGCATCAGTTATATTAGATGTGTAATGATTTTGTATACCACTAACTCTTTCGTAAACGCTGTAACTAAAAGCAGCTGTGCCATAAACGTTGTAAGTATTATCATCTTTAACCATACTGTTTGTAACATTTATAGTAGATTTATAATTAGGTAAAGAGGCAGGAAATTTTAATGTCTTGTAAGTGTACGTTCCGGTATTACTTTTAATATATCCATCTACACTAAAAATAATGTTTTCAGTAGGAGAAGGCATAGATCCCTGTCTCGTATATCCACTCGTTGTATCACCATTAGGACCATAGGTAGTAGAATCTCCTCCATAATTTTTATACAAATAAAGTAAACCAGAATTAATTTTGCCTATCTCTACTTTAGATTGATGATTCATAAAGTCACATCTGTTGTCTACTTTTCCTGCATCTAAATTTGAGTCTAAACAATATGTACGTGTTTTCTGACCATTACCTATCCATGGCGTTTTAAAGTTACAGTATCGCATTACTACAAAATTATCTGAATTGTCGTTATTTCTAAAATAGGAACTAAAGTTAAGGTTACAATCCTGAAAATATAAGCCTAAATTAGATCCGGTCCTAATATTTCCTGCAACTGCGTTTATGTGACATCTATTAAATGTTATATCATGTATTCCGGCAGGACCCTGACTCATTTTTAAGTTAAAGAGGTTAAACTCACATCTGTAAATTTTAAGATTGTTAAGACTGTTAGAGTTGGTTATATCGTTTATAGATTGAATTCTAAACTCGTACGCATTAATTATACTTGAAGTTAATGCACTATCATCTCCTATGTAAAAATTTCTACATGTTGAAGTACAATTTTCTACGTGAACATTATCTCTAAAAACTACTGATTTAATGTTAAAAGTACAGCCTTGAACTAAAGACGTTATATAAAGTGGATTTTGCAATGCTGTTGTTAGTCTATATTGACATCCAAAATACTCAGTAGTTGGGTCATAGTCTGTACTTAATAATTCATTCCCTCTATTTTGACCTATAGTAGTATTTAATAATTTAACTTGTCCTGTATGTATTATTTGAAATCTTGCAGGGGCATGTATGGTATAATCAGTTCCAGTATAATTACTAAAATCTTGATTCTCATGTACTTGAAATAACGATGAATGATGCTTAAACCCCAGCCCTTCAATTTCATTAACCACTATTTTACTATCTTTTACTACTTTAGGTAAATATAAAACATGTAAATGCCTGTCAAGATCAGGATCCATCACTGTTCCATTGTAGGTGTAATTTTCACAAAACACATTCATAGTAACATTATCTAGAGAAGTTGTTAAATTAAAGAAAGATGCATAAGATCTCCAAAAATTACCTGTATCCGTAGCACCGTTTTTCTTTACATAATTTGAAATTTCTACTGAACCTGTCTCTGCCTCAGAGTAGGATGTTATTGGATCGGTAGGTAAAATATTTTCCCCAGTTAAATCTATAGTTAATCTTATATCTACATCTTTAATAGTTTTTGTAAAAAGACCTATATCTAATCTATTTAAAGTTAAAGATACTCTTTCTTTATTATTTTCAGCATAGTTTTCAGCAATGAGAAAAGATTCTGCATCTAAAAGAAATCCAAATAGATTTTCTAATCTTCCATGTACCCTTACTTGAGAATTATCTAATTCTAAATGAGCTGTATTAAGATCTGTTATATCTAAAGCAGAGCTATTTGAAAAAGAACCTGCTACGTTAATTGTAGAATCTACAAATTTGATTTTGTTAGTATCCCCAGATGTTAAGTCTGAGGTTAAGGTTTGTACATCTATTTTACAATCAGTAAATACAGTATTTGTACTATTTGATGGAGCAGATAAATTTTGAATAGAGGTAGCCTTAATAGTACATGAATCAAATCCGTATAAAGCATTAGTAAAAATGTCTCCATCAATATCAATTATGCAGTTTTCTAAATTACCTTGTACGTTTAAATTAACTTTACCCTTAATGATACAATTTTTCATGCTAGGTAATAAAATTACTTTTTTAGGATTGTCTGGACTATACGCTGTTATAATAACACTATCTATTACTACAGGATCTCCAGCCGAAGAGGTACTTTTAGCTGTTAAGTCTGCGTCCTCTCCTCCTGATAGAAACATGTAGACATTATCTAACATTTCAGGTTCCCAGGAATATACAGTATTATCTTGTTCATCAATAGTTAATACGTTAGACGTTGCTTCTTGAGGCTCGCCTACCCACATTGAACCGTTATATCTTAATATATTACCAGCACTAGCTGTAGATACGGCTACATCGTTTAGATCATTAATATTGGCATTTAATTTTGCACCTGTAACAGCATTATCTTTTAGAGCTTCAGTAGTGATTTGTAGACCTTTTCCATTACCTGTATGGTCATGTTCAGCAATCTTTAAAGCAAATTCTGTTTTAAAATCTTGGGACCAATTTTGTTCTCCTTTTGCAGGTACTTTTAAACGAAGATAGTCTTTATTAGTATCTCCTATTGTAATTAATAAAGCCATTACTTAGCCCTCCCGAAATAAATTTTTACTTCTGATACAGTCCCACTCCCAATAACTCTGTACCCAAGATATTGTTGAATATGTTGCCCATTATTATCTAGAGAGATTAAATCATTTGCAGTGTGTACTTTATCTGATAGAATGTGATGCCAATCTTGTCTGTCATGACTAGTCACAAATTGTACAGTAGTATTTCCCTGAGCATCCTCTATGTAAAAATGTATCATTATATTACAAGCATTAGATGGGATTGTTATACTCTTAGGAGCATCTTGTGTTAGTACCCAATTTCCTTCTACCTGTTCCTGAACTTCAAATAGTTCTATTTTTTCTGTCGCTACCATGGTTTCTCCTAATTAAGCGTAAAGTGTAATTTTACCGTACAGTTTCCAGATGACGTAGAAGCGTTTCCTATCTTTAATCTAACATACTGTAATACTGCTACATCTACATTTTTAGTATAACAATTTTGCACAGCCGGATCGCAAGATACCTCACAATTATTCCCATCTGATAAAACACAGTCACACCAGTTTACACCATCTGGGCTCATTTGTAAAGAGACAACTTCAACAGTACATCCCGAACATACAGCCGCAAATATATGATCTATAGACTTAGGGGATAGTAAAACAGCCTTAGTAACCCCAACAGCACCATCTATAATACTATTAACAGGGGTTCCATCATTTTCATTAAATAATATGCCTGAAGTATCTCCTGTAGATAGATTTTGTACAAATACTATTTCATGCGCAGATGCCATTATCTTTTTCTCCTTTTAGCATACCATAAGGATGCTTCCGTTTTACCATCTCCTAAATCCGTAGATCCGGTTCCTTTAAATTTAACTCTTAAATATTGAAGTACAGGTAAAGCTAAGTCTTTAACATTACATGCTGTATCTACTATTCCTTCTATAACTACATTTACAAGAGCTATTGTAGCACTTCCTGTAGTACCTTGTGTTGTAGCCTTATAAATAGATTCTGTAGTAGAATCTGGAGTAGTTGTAGGACTTACTACGGCAAGCTGATCAAAATTCTGTGCTCTTAAATCATGATTATTATTAGTAATATCTAATTCGTAGTCAATAGCATCATTTATATTTTCAGCACAATCTGTAGGAGTATCTCCCCAACGCCACCATGCCTCAAGACCGCCTCCAGGATTTGTAGAAGCGTCATATCTGTTTGGATTTATGTATTGACTAGTACCTGAATTAGCTCCGATTGAATCTGGATTATTTAAAGGGTAAGGTACGCCTGTTTCATAAGCAGATCCAGCTCCTCTTAATCCTGTTAGAGCTGTTGTATTTCCATAAATTGTAGCTGGATATTCACTTTCAAAATTTGTTGCATCCTCTCCACCCGAACTTACCCAAAAGTTTTGACTGTGAAAAGATGTTTCGTCAATCGCACCTTGGTAAGCATTAGGGCTATTAGCTCCACTATCTTCACTAATATTGGACCCTGCCTGACCATGCGTTATATATATTTCCTCATTGTTAGCTGTATCATATTTTAAATGTCTGTTGTAAATAGCAAATCCTGTATTCTTATTTACTCCTCCAACAGATTCTACTAATAGGGCATTTAAGCCTCCTATATAATCAGCTCCAATACTAGAATTAATATCATTATATTCTAATCCGTTTACACTTAGATTCCAGTTAAAGTCTTGCTTATTCTGAATGTCATCTAAAGGACCGAATCTTACATTTTGTCCTTCTGCTGTAGAAGCTCTGTAAGAAAGAACTACGTTGTGCCAACTTCCATCTAAGAAATCTATACTTTTGCTTACCTGGCTACATTTCCATAAGGCAAAGTATTCAGCTTGTTCTTCATGTCCATTAAATGATAGACAGAAAGCTGCGTCTCCACTAGCATCTGTTACCCAAGATTCTGATACAAAATCAAAATTCTTAGTTAGAGATAGAGTCATTGCATTACCATTTAGAGTGTTCTGTACTAAAGTAGCTCCGTCTGCATCTACTAATTCACTATTTAATGGAGTAGAGCCTCCTTGAGTGTACATAGGATCAGTATTAACAAAAGAAGTTAGATATGTATCTGTTATAGCAGAATTTTTATCATATTGAACATTAGATACTTGACAATTAATAGTTGTTTCAGAATCTCCATCATCAGTTTCAAATTTTAAAGATTGATATATCGTAGAATTAACTGTAGAAGCATCTTTAGGAGTACCTGAATTATATATATTAGAAATTTCTGTGGATGTTAGAGTATCTACAAAACAATCTATGTTATCTATTTTTACAGAAGCTCCGCTTATTCCTGTATAAGCTGGAAAAGCTGTAGAGTTTTGAGCCCTATTGCCATTTCCTAGTATTAAAGATGCATTGATAGATACACTAGAAGAAGGACGAGAAGTACCACTTCCAAAAGATGTAGAAGTTCTAAGATTACCATTTATGTAACAAGTAGCTGCGCCAGGATCGGTTCCTAGTAATATAGTTACCATACACCATTGTCCTGTTACATCTCCTTCTCCATCAGTATTATCTAATTTAACATTTATTCCAGTTTGTGCTCCTGAGTTTTTACCTCCATACCTAAGCGTATTTGTACTAGGGTAATATTGAACGTATAAAAAGTAGTCAGTAGTTCCTGTAGTATCATTGTAATCTACTAATAAAGGAATAGATTCTGTATCTGCTGTATAATTAGAAGGAACGTGTAACCAAAAATTTAAAGTATTATTGTAGCCGTAAAAATAATTTCTAGATCCTCCTGATTCAGAAGTAGATTGTCCACTTGAAAAGAATCCTCCATTATTTACTTCTTTATATATACCTTCTCCTATAGATGAAAAAGGCGCTGATATTCCTTCAATGT
>Ga0255782_10001941_pt1 | contig 17213 bp, 31 predicted proteins | sample 101ome_26_FD_179980 | JGI IMG/M metagenome (GOLD analysis project Ga0255782, IMG submission 179980) | Coastal salt marsh microbial communities from the Groves Creek Marsh, Skidaway Island, Georgia - 101408AT metaG (version 2) | ecosystem: Environmental > Aquatic > Marine > Intertidal zone >...
ATCAGCATAGCAAATGAAAAAGCCAAGAAAATTGGCAATGGTTCTGGACGAACTGCTTTTGAAATTGATGAGAAAAAATATGTAACTGTAATGAAAATTGCAAAGAATGTCAAAGGTTTTCGTCAAAATTTAGCTGAAGTGAATCTATATAAAAAGTATGACATGAATCCACCATACATGGTTCCAATGATTGAATATGATGATAACGAGAATGCAGATACTTCATGGTTATTATTACACAAAGCAACTAAGTTTGATGAAAATATTTTCTATCGTGAATTTGATGTATCTTTTGCTGAATGGAGAAAAGTTCTTTCAGCAATTATTAATAATGAAGACCATAAAGAAAAGAAAAATAAAAAGATTCAAGAATTTGTCAAATTTGTTAAGAAGAACCGATTGCAATTAGGTGAGTATCGTCAGAAATCCAATTGGGGAATTTATAAATCAAAGCCAGTAATTTTAGATGCTGGTCTTACAAAAGATAATATGTCATTTGCTTTATGAGGTATTATGCATTTTGCAGTTGTGAAGAAGAAGCTTACAGACCATCACTTGAAGGAATATGAAATCATTTAGTCAATTTTTAACAGAAGCAAGAAGAAACCCAGAAAAAAATCCTAAAATTGGTATCTGGGAAACCTTATGGCCATATCGTAACGATAGTGATATCTATATCACTTTTGTGTCTGATGTTGGTAAACAAAGTCATAAACAAGTGACAAAGAAAACCGAGAGAGGTAAACCAGACACAAGTAAAGAAACAATTCTTGGAAGTGCAATTGCCTCTGCTCTTGGTAATCTAGACAATAAGCATCGACAAAAACAAAGACTGAGAAATGTCAAAGATAAAAACACTTCTGGATATAAGTTAGGAATCAATCCACATTCAAAATATAAAACACCAAATGGTCTCTACACTTATCCTGTGAAAGAACTTTTCTCAAGATATGCTGATAAAAAGACACGAACTTTTAAAGATATTCCTTTTGCTGCTGACCAGCCAGGTTTCTATTTGATTCGTGCAAAAGGTAAAATGCTTGATTTGAATAATTATCGTAGGGCTGATTTAAAAAAAGTCCAAAATATTCTTTCGAAAATGATGTTTGATTGGGCAAAGAAAAATCGCAAAGATTCTATTGATGATACACCTGAATGGTATCAAAAAGAAATCTACGCAATTATTACTCAAGCACCAGATGAATCAAGAATTGATTCGGCAGGAAGTGAATTATGGAATTTGACAAGAGTTGCTTGTTATTATATGCTTAATGAAATTGAATTTGATGAAGAGAATGGTGTAGTTACATATAAACATGATGATATTCGTGAATCATTAAGAATAAAAATGACGACAATGTGGAATAAGATGTTTCGTACGTTAGGATACGATGGTGCTTTTGATAAAAGCGGTGAGGGAATTATTCATCCGTCCGAACCAATACAGGCTGTTTTCTTCGACACCAGTAAACAAAAGGCAGAAGTTGTCGATTGGAATTATAATCGAAATTATCCAGAATCAGTGGGACCGAAGAAAAAGGAACAGATTGAATACATCAGTTTCACGAATGAAAAAGGTGCGTTCTCGAATTACTTTGTTTCTTATTTGGCTGCGACTGAAGCAATCACCGGAAAAGAAGTTGGATTTACCAAAGGAAAGTGGTCACTACTCATCTTGAATTATTTTAGTATGCTCAAAAGACATTTAGAAGAAAAAGATTTATATGCTGTAGTTCAGAATGATTTGTATGATGTTCATAACATCAAGCCGGCTGACTGGTTGAAACCTGAGAAAGTCAAAGGCCTCACCAAAAAGCTCAAGTCACTACCTGATCTTATTGTTTCAAGTTCAAACAAGTCAATTGAACCTGTCGCAAGAATCAACATGAAAGAAGGAACATTTATTATGAAAAATAAAAAGAAAAAAACAATTCATCATTTCAATGATATCATTGGACCAAAGAAACCGATCACAATCGAAATCAAAAAAATCTTTGGTATCAAGGATGAGGATGGGAAGTAAAACACAATTTTATCTTGAACTATTTGCTGTTATAATTATTTTTGGTTCGTTGTATGGATTGTGGGCTATTTTTCTGGCTCACACATAGTAAACAATATGAAACAAACAATTGTTATTCTTACATTATTTTTAGTCAGTTGCTCAGAAAATTGTATTGAAAAAGACAATGAAACCTGCGAAGATGAGCAAAGTCAATCGATAACTCACACAATTGAAAAAAGTAGGTCTCATTCAAATCGAACTTTTGAGTCAAGATCTATAAATACGGTAAGTAGAAAACTATGTGTTCGTGAAAAAGAAGAGCAATCCTATTGTTTTAATTGATTTTAATATTTCTTGACTTTTTCAAAATTATCTGATATTCTATAGGAGAAAACAATGACACAAGAAGGATATTATATCAAAGCCACTGTAGATCGATGTGACGCAAAAGAAGCTTTATTAAAGACGCCAGAAGAAGGTGCTATTCATGTAACAGAATCCACAGGAGGTGCTTGGCGAGAAAATATGAGAGTGGGTGCTGACTATGTTCAGAAGAATCGTATTAAAGCATTGAGCTTGGAAAAGGTTCGAGCACAAATTGAATCACGAGGAGGATTTTTAGACCTATGAAAAAAAGACGCAAAGCTTCGAAAAGAACAGTGCGCTGCACAATGTGCACACAATATCGTTGGTTTGGAAATAATGAAGGTCGTTGGAATCGTAACACTAAGAAAAGAAAACATGCAGCAAAGGAGCAGTTGAAAGAATATGCCCGGTCAATTTAACGATAAACTCAAAGCAGAATATAATCCACCATTTACATGGAAACTGGTAAGTCCATTGTCATTTACATCGGATGAAATTACAGATGATGACGCATTTGTGCTAAAAAGAATTGGTATGGAAAATGATCTTACAAAAGATGGAACAATTGGCTATACAGTTTCAGCACCAATTGGTTTTGAAACAAACTTGGCATCCGTGCCAAGACCATTCTGGAATATTATGTCGCCTTGGGATGTTGCTCGTAGTGCAGTCATTCATGATTTTCTTTATTTGAATTGTGCGAAAGCATATCCTAAATTACTTCATGAAGATCCAGATATTGGTGAACTTACATGGAAAGATGCACGAAGAATCTCAGATAAGATTTTTCGTTTAGCAATGCGGTGTTCTGAACCTGCTGTTCCTAAATGGAAGATTGGCACAGCATACCGTGCTGTTCGTATGTTTGGTGGGAAACCAGCAAGAACAATATCTTAATTTACCATCCTTAAAGGAACTTCAAATGAATTATTATTGTTATGAATTATACGAAGAAAATAATACTTTTATTGGAAAAACAAAGCCATTTGATATTCAAGATATTCATTCAACTTGGGTAAAAGAAGAAACCGAATACATAAAAAATAAATCAAAAAAATCTTCAACAGTTTATGTTCTCTTAGTGAGGATTCTTCGATGAGATATCTATTTGTCTGTTTTTTACTTGTTGCCTGTGGTGACATTCCAAAAGAAGGTGATGGCTCTGAAAAAGTAGAGGTGAGGATGGAACTACAATATGATAATGGGACTAAAAGATTAGGTCCTTTGCTTGAATATATAAAATTAGATTATTAAGAATATATGACAATAAAATTATATGTAAAAGAACATAAAAGTGGTTTGAAGTATCTCGGGAAAACTGAGGCAAAAAATCCTGATAGATATGCCGGATCTGGCACAAGGTGGCTAAATCATTTGAAAGTTCATGGTGGTGGGAAAAAAAATGTGACAACAACAATCCTATTTGAATCTGAGGATAAAGAAGAAATAAAAGAAAGAGGTCTTTACTACTCAGAACTTTGGAATGTTGTCGAAGATCCTTCTTGGGCTAATTTAAAACCTGAAGAGGGTGATGGTGGTTTTACTCACATTAATTCAGACTCTGAACTAAAAAAACAAATAAACAGAAAAGCTGGAAAAACATGCATAGAAAAAGGTGTTGGTATATTTTCAGAAGAATCAAAAAAGAAATCTGGAAATTTTGCTTACAACAAGGAACATCAAAAACTTTGCAGTGAATTAGGTAAAAAAGCTTTAAAAAATAGAACGCCTGAACAAAAGAAAAGAACGAAAAAAAGAATGTCTGATTCGAAAAAGGGTGAAAAAAATTCGCAATACAATAAGCCTTGGTATATTCACCCTGATGCAAAATTAGAAGATATGTTTAAAATGAGAACAAAAATAAAAAAGGAAGGTTATATACTTCTAACGGAATGGACAAGAAAAAGAAAAGGTATACAAGAAAGAAGTACGTTTGGACTAAAATGGTATAATGACGGTGAAAAAGAATATTATTTAGCACCGTATGAAGATACTACTGGGCTAATAAAAGGTAGACTAAAGAAAAATGTGAAATTTGTATGTTGATTCAGGAAAATATTCGCTAAGGACGGGGCGGGCAGTTCGTCCCCGGCTCCACCAGACTATGCAAGATTTTGTATAGTGTAGGGGGCCGAATAGATTCGACTTGGGAAAAAGATACTGAGGAGTACAAAGAGGGTGATGACCCACATCAAATCCATAATCGCAAATAACAACGATTATACTTCAGCACAGATGGCAATGGCCGCCTGATAGCTGACGAGGATTGAGGCCGTTCCTTGTTACCAAAACGGTCTCACAAATTCAAAACTTTAACAATGGAATAATATGAATGGACCTATGATTGATGTTTCTCCTCAAAGAGGATATGGGCAATATACTACACAACGTCCACAACAACTTACATTTGACCACATTCGTAATAATGAAAAAATATATCTGTATTTGGGTCATCGTCCTCTCTCAAAATCTCAAGTTGAAAATATACCATTTGTAGGTATTTGTTTAGAATTCGGTAATCAGAATCATATTCATCATGACATAACTAAACCATTTGCTTTGAATGACAATAGCGTTGATGTGATTCAATCAGAAGATGTAATGGAACATATTGAGCTTGATTTTGTTGTTGAACATCTAAATGAAATGCATCGCTTACTCAAACCAAATGGTCTTTTTCGTTTATCAATGCCTGATTATCGTACTGATATACTCAAACAAAGAACACATAAAGATGAAAATGGTAAACTAATTTTTGATCCAAGTGGTGGTGGTTCTTGGGATGAAGTTAATAAAAAAGTAATTGGTGGTGGTCATGTTTGGTTTCCGATATATGAATTAGTTTACGAACTTTTTGAAAAATCAAATTTTGAAATGAATCGTGTGAATTGGCTTCACTATTATGAAACTGATGAACAATTTACTCTAAACGATATTGATTATTCTTTAGGTCATATTCATCGAACTCCTGATCATGATGCCCGTGTTCAAAATCCAAGAAGACCAATGTCAATGGTGATTGACGCATTTAAGTGAAAAAAGGATATATTATGGAATTGACATCTCTGTATATGATTATTGGCTTTAGTCTTGCTTCGTATTCAGTAATCGCAAATGATAGTGTTCAAACATTAGGAACATGGATTGCCAGCAACTCAAAAAAATTCTCATGGTACATACTATGGATATCGGCAAGTACTGTTCTTCTCTTCACGCTTTGGTTTGGATGGTACACAAACAATGGTGATATATCTTATGGTAGATTAGATAAAATACCATATCAAACAATTCAATGGTATCATGCCGTAGCACCACTAATCTTAGTAGTTCTAACACGATATGGTGTGCCAGTAAGTACTACATTTTTAGTCCTCTCTTCATTTGCCAGCACAGTTATTCTCGAAAAAGTTTTATTGAAGTCAGCAATGGGATATCTAGTTGCTGCGGCTGCTGCTTATTTGATTTGGCTTGTTGTCTCAAGATATTTGGAAAACAAGAAAGCAAATAAAGAATATGATCAATATTGGAGAATAGCGCAATGGTGTACAACTGGATGGTTATGGTTTACTTGGCTCTCTCATGACATGGCAAATATTGCAGTATTCTTACCAAGACAGATTGATGCTTTGACATTAACAAACGTGAGTATTGTTTTTGTCCTTGGACTTGGTTACATGTTTTATGAAAGAGGTGGTAAAATACAAGAGATTGTGTTGAGCAAGAAAAATACTACATATGTTCGTTCTGCTACATTAGTTGATTTGATTTACAGTATTATTCTATGGTACTTTAAAGAATACAATAGTATACCAATGAGTACAACGTGGGTCTTTGTAGGATTATTGGCAGGAAGAGAATTGGCATTTGCTACCTTCGAAGATAAATATAAATTCAAATCCGTCTTTCCATTAGTTCGAAAAGATTTCTTTAAGATGATGATTGGATTGGCTTTATCAATTGCAATTGTTTTAGCAATTCATGGATTTGCTTTTGATGGATTAGCAAACTTATAGGAGACACTTATGTACAAATTATTTTTAGTATCAGCCTTGACACTCTTTGTTGTAGGCTGCTCATCTCATCGTCATTCAATGTTTGAAGAACAAGATCATTTTCATAGTTGTGATGGTAAAATGATTTATGTTGAAGAGCCTGGTGTTGACTGTATGGAAATGATGAAAGAAGATCTTTTAGATGAATTGAGAAATTCACCAGAAAGTCCATATCATGATTTTCATCATGAACATCCACATGACCACTCTTCAATGGATGCTTACGGATGAGCTTCCTAACAGACCATATTCGTGATACCGAGAACCCCCAGACATATTGGGTGCATGGAAAATTTGCATTCAAAAATTCTGCAATTTTGGTATACGGAGGGTTGATTGGCATGATACATGCCATCTTTCCTTGGTGGTTTAAATTTCAAACAAGTGAAATAGTTGTCAAGAGTTTTAAGAAACTTGTTGACAGTCGAAGGCATTTAAAGGAATTGAATCTACATATGCCGGAGGGATATCTTCAAGATAAGCACTTAAAGTAACTAGCAAGACCAAACTTGAGGTACACCATAAGTTGCTTTGTTTCCTGGATTCGGATAGCAATCTTGATTGCCTATTTTTGTACCTGCAGATTTCTCAACACAACTTATTAGCATAGCTGCAATAAAAGTTGTAAATAATATTCTCATTAGAATTCACCTCCATATAAAACTGGAGGTGCAACATCCGTGATTTCTTTAAGATCAATATTTCTTAACTTACCATTTTGTTGCATCAACAATTCATTTTCTTCAAGCGGCTCTGCTAGATATACATCCTCAAGACTTGAAAATTTAGTATACTTATTATTGATTGAAACAAACTTTTGCTTTGCTTCATTTATTCTTGCTTCAGCAGTAAGACCTTTATCAACTTCAATGTATAGTGTATCTGCATTTTGCGCATTCAAACGAATGTTGTTTACAGATACATTACTGAAGCCATTATGATGAATGTCAATAATTTTTGGATCAAGAGGATTTGCACCTGTGACAAAGCCTGATTTCTGTGAGAAGTTTAAGTTGTTGAATCCAGTTGAACCACCATCTTCATCACCTACACTAAACCCGGTAAAACCAAAGTTCTCTTGTGTTGATTCTTCTTCAGTTGAAATAGTATCAGTAGTAACTTCTTCGTAGATACCAAATACAACATCTTGAGTTGCTTCTTTTTCTTCATCGGTCACACCGGAAGTGAATGTAGCAACATTCGTAATTTTTAATAGTTCTTCTGGACTAGTAACTTCTGCCATATGATCTTAATCGGTATAGGTTGGAATTACATTCACCTTTCCATGATATAATAAAGAACGGACGCCAGTTACATGTGTTAACATGATATCATAGTTATAATATCCTGGCGGAATTGTTTTAGTTTTTTCTGCATCCATAAACAACACAAAACTATCTTCCTTTTTGAGAAGCGAAAATTCCCAAAACTTTCCTGATTCAAAGTTTTTTCTCATTTGAGCATTCATACTATATGATAGAAATGAATCCGGCGAACCTTCAATCTCAGCGGCAGTAACTCCACGAATGAAGTCAGCACCTCGGTACATGTCCATAACTGAAAGATTAGTTTGTGGTAATGATGACACTTATTATCCTTCTTCGGGTGTTTCCTTTTGTAGTGTTTCAATCAATTCATTATTCATTGCAATTGCACCCATGTTCAAAAGTTTTTGTTGTGTAAATTGCTCAAGCTTTTTATCAATCTCATTGTTCATTGCAATGATTTCTTCATTTCGCCTTTTCAAAGATTCAACTGTAACAGCCATAATTTCTCCTAATTATATAATTTAATTTTAATCTCCGCTACATCGTATCGGTCAACAATATTAATGTCACTGATATTTGTTCTACCAGTCTTAATAATTATATAGTTCGTTTGTTTATCTGCAACTATTCCGTAATTTACTGGTTCATCGAAATCATCAAACTTTTGTACATCAAGATCAACATGATATGTATTGGCATTAAATGGTGAAATAAAATTGAATTTAAATTCACCTGTATCAAGCTTTTCAATCGAATCAATATTTAAACTATTTTCTTGAGTATCAGTTTGAGGATTGTAAGTTGTTTCTGCGACAAACTTATGTTGTGTATGATAAGGTGGTATATATCCATCATACATCTCAAGAGTATCATTTTGAATATCTTCGTAAGTATATGATTGATATTGTAGTTTGCTTACCTGTCCTAATAGAACAGTATCAAATATATTTGGCTTTAAAAACTTAATTGCGTCATCTGTAGAATCTTTATAGAATAAAAGACCATCATGAAGATTGATGGCAATTTCTCCTGATTCTAAATCAGCCGGCTTTCTACCAGGTACAGTTGAGTTTTTAATTTTTAAAACGTTTGCCATTACTTACTTTCAAGTTCTTCCAGTCTTCGTTTGTATTCGTCAAGTTCATCAGATAGATCTTGAACCGCTGCCACTAGGATTGGAATTATTCTTGAATAAGCTACACTTGTTGGATTGCCATCATGATCATATCCTACAAGTTGTGGATAGATTGGAGCAACTTCTTCAGCAATCAAACCAGGCACATTGTAGTCAATTTCTTCTCCATGCTCATTCAGTAATGTATATGAAACTGGACGAAATTCATTTGTCTTTTCAAGACCATTATAGATATTATTGATGTTTTCTTTTCTTGACTTTGTTGAAGTCTCAGTGACTGCAACTACTTCAATCTTACCATCTGCATCACGTTGAACAAGAGTTTCTGGTGTATCTGCTGAGGTCGCTGAATTCAAAATGTTCAGAATTTGATTGAATTTATCTCGCCAAGTTGAGAAGGTATCTGATAGTTCAATGTTTGGAATTGCCATGTGTTATTTTTTTCTTGACATTATTGGTTTGGTATAGTATTATATAAGACTAATACATAATCATCTTGCTCTAGATACTCACGAAATTCAAGAGTTGAATATGTAGAGTATGCAATGATTTGATAGTCACGAATAACCATAGTACCATCAGGTGTTGGTGCAGATGGTGATTTCAATTTACCGTTTACATAAACAAAACAACTATATATATCAGTTGGTCTTGCAAGTGTAAAGTCTGCTTTTGGAATATTTTCTTGAAACGATTCAATGTTTTCAAAAAGATGTGCTTTGCTTAGTTCTAAATCTTTTTTTGAAACTGCATCGTTTGGATCAACAGCAGAACCCAAATTCTTGATACGAAAATTGCTAAGATTTAAATCTCTATCTATGATTGATTCTGTCATGATTTGTATTTTAGATGGTGATTAAAGTTTTTGTTCTTGTTCATTATATTTATACTATTTATTATTTAAACGGTGCCTATGTATGAAAAACCCGATTATGTATTTCCTGAATTAAACACTGAAACAATTGATGGTAAGAGGCATTATGTCACACCTGAAGGTAACAAGTTCATCTCAATTACTACCCTACTTGGACACTTCAAGAAAAAATCCATTGCTCAATGGAGAAAACGAGTCGGTGAAGCAGAAGCAAACCGAATTACCTCAGAGTCAAGTACAAACGGCACTCGAATGCATTCCGGTCTCGAGTTATACTTGGACGGGAAAGACCACTCAAAATACGTTGAAACAAAAGAAGAGCAGAATCAATTTGATCGTATAAAGGATCATTTAGACCGCCATCTAAATGAAACTTGGTATCAAGAGATTCCTCTTTATTCAAATCGGCTCGGTGTTGCAGGTCGTGTTGATTTGATTGGTTTGTATAAAGACCGTCCAACAATCATTGACTTTAAAACATCACGCAAATTAAAACGCAAAGATTGGATTCATGACTACTTTATGCAAGCAAGTTTTTATGCTATGTCATTATATGAAATGACTGGGTTCCCAATCAAGGACCTCACCATCTTAATGTCAGTTGATAAAGGTGCTGACTTACAGATATTTCATGAAAAAGTTGGAGATTGGATGGAGCCTCTCTATGACCGCATTAATGAATATAAAGAAATCCATAAATAAACGAAAAACCTTTTACTATAAAGGTGTTCGTTTGTCGCATAATCGTTTAATATATATACAAGCAAAAGCTTTAGCTAAGGCTATACCAGTTGATAGTGATGTGTATATCCATTGGGATATACATGGTAACCCTGTAGTACTTCCGCAAAAAGAACCTGGTCATCGTACAGCAGTTCAATGCGTGAAACTTAGTGCTATTTTAAATAAACAAGTTTGGCTTGATTCGTAATGCATCCAAAAACTATAGACAATTTAATTCTTGTTGATTTTTCTCCGTCATACGAAAAGACACGGAACTATAAAAAAGCATTTCAATATATTATACAAAACTTATTACCAAAAGCAAAACGTATACATATATTGTACAATGGTTTTGAATTTCAATATCATAACTTAATAATTAAACAGGACGTGCATGTACATCCTGAAAGTAGTTTTGATTTAGTTCGTCATTTTAAAAAGTATGGTGTGCATAGTTTACTCAAATTACCTAGAGTGATCACAGATAATACTATCACACCATTGACAAAAGAAATCTTTATTTATCCAAAAGATTTCTATTTTATTTTACCATGGGTTCATCAGGGCGCAACTGAAAAACAGGTAGTTGCTGGATTAAGAGATATCATAAAAAATAATCTTGATTCAAAAACATTTGAAGGCGAAGAAATGTTTATACCTGAATGGTTTTTTGACCTTGAAGATAATTTAGGACAACCACCAGAATCAAGTATGATAGTAGGTGGTTACCGTAATCTATATATAAAAGAAATTTTGTATTTGTTTAAAGCATTACAACTGCCTTACGAAATTGATATAAATGGAATATATGGAGAATGATAACTGCCCACTAGAACAGAGAAGCGAAGACGAATTTACTACTTGTCCGTGTGTCTTATCTGTAGCACATTCAGTATGGTATACTGATTCTGGTATTTTAACTTTAACTGCAATTTGCATACAACTTTTTAACTGAAATATGAGTAAAGAATATTTTCCCAATCTTGTTGATACTCTTGATGAGGCAATCGGCAAACTTGAACACTTGATTGAATCAAATGGTGAACCAGGTGAAGATGATGATTTTGTTGATCTATCTTCCGGAGTGCTTGATAAATTGTCTGAAGTCCTTGGCAATTTTGAACTTGCCAAAAACCAGGCAACTTGTGTCAATTGGTTTTTGAAAGGAGATGATGATGAACAAACTTTTTTAAGTAAAATTGAAGATTTCTCTTGACATACTTACAAAAGTATGTTATGATCAGTCACGGCGATTTTGCCGTGTACTCAACTAATCATGAAGAGGTGAATATGACAGTAGAAACAATTCGACACGAACACACTGTACAACCTACAGCAAAAGAATTGGCTGACTACCAAGCATTTATTGGCAAACCAATTCATAAGTATTTTGTGGTTGCTTCACTGTTTAATTCAAAATATAGTTATGATATCTACGCAACTTCACCAAAGCAAGCAGGTCATCATATTATTGAATATATGAAACAGCATCCTGCGGCTGAGGAACTGAAAGAGGTTCCGCCTAAAATCATTTCGGTGACACTTGCTGATGATTGAGCAATATCTAAACAAAAAGAATTCTCTTCGTCAATTGACTGATAAAAAGTTTGCAGAAGTTATTGATCAATTGGCGGAGGAATTGACTTATATCAATTATCGCTATCAATATAGTTTTCCAGAACTACATACTGATTGGAAGAATCTATGTAGGTATGATGCAACAAGCAAACATACCTCATCTTCAATCCGTGTTGGTATGAAACTTTGTGAGTATTTCTTTCCTAACTTTTTCAACATTCGTAATTCAAAGAATGTAAGCTTTTCAAATAGTTGGGATTCTGAAAACTTGAAAAAGGTGTTGGCTTGGAATCGTAAGAGCCATACAACACCGTATCTTTCAGAGTTGAGAAGAGGTATTTATTTTTGTTGTGGTCTTACTAAGAACACAATGTATAGACCTCATCTGGCAAAGACAGTTGCAAAACAGTTTTCAAAAAATGTTGTTCTTGATCCTTGCTGTGGCTGGGGTGGTAGAATGTTAGGTGCAGTGACTGCGGGTAAAAGGTATATTGGCTTTGAACCAAATGAAGAGACCTATAATAACTTAATTCGGCTTGCACATTTTCTTGGTATTGAAAATCGCATAGATATATATAATGACGGTGCTGAGAACATGCATTCATATGATTTTGAAACACCTGATTTAATTCTAACTTCACCACCTTACTTTAACTTAGAAATTTATTCTGCTTCTGATCGACAATCTGAAAATATGTTCAGTAGCTATAATGATTGGCGTGATAACTGGCTCAAGAAAGTAATCAACCTTGCAATTGATCGTCTAGCGATTAATGGTTATTCTGCATGGAATGTACATAATGTTGGAAAGATGAAAATGATTTCAGATATTCAAAGCATACATGAAGAGAATGGCTATCGTTTAAAATCTGAGTATTCATTAAGTTCATCAAAACGCCAATCAAATGATACGTCACATCGAAAAAAGAATAACGATTTAACTAGGATTTTTCATGTATCAAGTAAAGGAGTTTGAAACACTATACAATTTATTTGAAAGTGATCAAGTTACCGAAGCCGAGTTGTTAGCAGAGGTTGAGGATTTGTTTGCGCAACCTCATGCAAATAGACCTTGGTTAACAAAAGAATGGAAAGATAAGAGAGAAGAAATATTAAAAGAGAGTTGTGAAAAATGTGATTCAACAATTAATCTCACAATTCAACATACACCTGGCTCAAAGCCTAAACTGACTGATTACTTGCATTGTAAGACAAAAGAAGAATATCTTGCCTTCTTACAAAAGGTAATTGATTATCGTTGTATGGATGTAGGCACAAGAACATTGTGCCAAAAGTGTGCCTATCATGAAGATAAAAAGGCAGGTCTTATCGGACGTTTTAATCCGAAGAGAATAATTGATAAGTATCGTCAAAAAGGAAAAGATGAGCCAAACATATTTGATTAGTGACACACATTGGTGCCATAAAAACATTCTGAAATTTACTGACTTTGATGACAGTCTGATTCGTGGTGAAAAATTTTCATCTGTTGAAGAAATGAATGAATGTATGTATGATAACTGGAATGAAACTGTAAAGCCTGATGATACTGTATATCATCTTGGTGATGTTGCTTTTGGTAACTATCGTAGTGACAATGAGTTTCGTGACCGTTTTCGTTCATTACCAGGTACTAAAGTTTTAATTGTAGGTAATCATGATGATATACCTTGGATGGTAAAAGAAGATATGTTTGATGATTATGTTATGTGGTACAAATTGAGAGATCATAAATTGTTATTAACACATGTACCTGTACACGCATCAACACTTTTAAAATTTCCAGATAATACTAAAATGACGAATGTACACGGTCACATACATCAAAAGCCAGCACCGACTAAAGCTCATCGTTGTGTCTGTGTCGAATGGACAGATTATAAACCAATTGCTGTAGAAAAAGTAATGGATTTAAACAACTATAAATAGAAGGAGAAAACAATGAGTATAGTGGAAATGGTATTCGGCGCAGGTCTTTTTCTTTCGTTTTGTACCGGTGGTCTCGCCATCCTCTATTTCTTTTTAAAGAAACCTCATCATCATGATTACTGGTGTCACCGTGATAATCTAGCACCAGGTGAAGATCATGGAAATCAAGAACCTCATGTATAGTATAGGATAATAATGATTGTTAAACATATATGTATTGTTGGCGGCGGTAGTGCCGGATGGATGACTGCATTTGCATTAATGAGAGCAAAACCAGAAATAAAGGTAACTTTAATTGAATCACCAGATATTGAAACAGTTGGTGTAGGTGAATCATTACTTCAGCATTTTCAAGAATATGTCCAATTGACTGGACTCGATGACCGTGAATGGATGCCAGCATGTGATGCAACATTTAAAACGAGTATTTCATTTACAGATTGGACTCGAAATAAAGGCACATTTCAATATCCATTTGGTAATTGGAATTTTCCACAATATGAACATAAATTAAACACGATTGCTGACTTATTCTTATTACAAGAATTTTATTCAGAATTAAAAACAAGAGATTTTGTATTGTATTTGAATAATATAACTTGGCTTGCTGAATATAATCGTTTAAGTGATAATGCTTCATTTAGAGATCGTCCAAGAGGTGAGAATAATCAACGTCATGAATGGTCATATCACATGGACGCCGTAAAATTTGCCAACTATTTAGCTTCAAGATGTGAAAAGAAAGTTGAGAGAATTTTAGCTACAGTTGATTATGTTGATATTGATGAGAATGGTGTTAACTATATTCAATATGGTGGTGATAAAAAAATTGAGGCAGATTTATTTGTAGATTGTACTGGCTTTAAAGCATTACTTATGGGTGATGAAAGACTTGAAAGTATCTGGGAAAATTTTGGACTATTAAAAAATGATTCTGCTGTAGCAGCAAGAATACCATATGAAACTGAAGAAGAACAACAAGCGGTAAGAAATACAACTGATTGTAAAACGATGAAGAATGGATGGATGTGGGATATTCCTTTATGGTCAAGAACAGGTAAAGGCTATGTATATTCTTCACAGTATATTGACAAAGATGATGCAGAGAAAGAATTTCGTGAAGAAACCGGTTGGGAAGGTGATGTTCGCCATATAAACTTCAAGCACGGTTGCCATAAAAGATTTATAAACAAGAATGTTGTTGCAATTGGTTTAAGCTATGGTTTTCTTGAGCCTTTAGAATCTACAGGTTTATTGACAACACATGAAAATATTATACAATTAATCAATGCACTTGACATAAATGGAAATGATAATTATTGGGATGACTTGAATTGTGAATTTGTAAATCCAGAGACATACCTGATGCTTAATGGTTTGGCAGAATTTGTCTATTCGCATTATTTCTTAGCAACACGAAATGATACTGAATATTGGCGTGATATCGGTAAATTCTATACTAACCTAATGGACAGCCGACCTGCCGTAGATGTTAATTTAGACTTTTGTCCTCCAGCCGCTATGTTTTCACTAATTGACTTGTTTTCACAAGCTGATATAATTTTTGAAAACAAGTCAAAAAATCAACTTGATGATCCAAATAAATCAAGTGGTATGCTTGCCATTACTTTAGGAATGGAACGAAAACATCCAGAACTCTTAAAAGTTCTCAAGTCATTGAGAGCATCCTATGGAACTTCAAGTTATTTTGGTCCTGATAATAAAAAATATATTGATTGGTTGATTACGGATGGATATGCCGGCGTTCGAAATTATTTACAATACCGGGAAATGCAAATCATGAGGGAACCAACAACATATCAATATTTGAAAGCACATATTTATAATGAAAAATATTAAAAAAAGTTCTTGACATTTCGATTTGACTGTGATATGATCAAGAAAACGATTTATTATTAACTCTCATCAAAGAGGTGTACTATGGAAATTACTTTAAGAAAAGCACAAAGCCTGACACAAGAACTCACTCATATCATTTACCGCTCAATTGAGATTGAGCCAAGAGTAAGTTTTGATGAGGCTGATCGTGTCGAGTCAGAGTATGCCGAAATGAAGGAGAAGCTTAATACCGATATTGCTCGGTTCACTCTACTAACCTCAGTATTGTATGACCTTCGCAAAAGAATTGGCGAAGCAAACACGGTAGCTGGGATTAGTGCCCTACTGACGGACCGAGCAATGGCCGAAAAGATTGCTGACAAGTATGAAGAACTTCTCAATGACGCCAAAGGCCGTCATTATACTGTAGAAGAAATTGTAGCAAAATTAGATAAATATGATAAATTGGTAGAAGAAGGTGGCCGTGCAGCCATGATGGGTGGCGGTGGAACTGTCCGTGTCAATTTGTTATCAAAAGAAGAAATTGAGAATTACAAATCTGAATTCCGTCGCTGGAAGAAGGTTTGCAAAAGAACAGATGAGGCGTTGATTGAGAAGAATGTCTCGATCAAAATCTCTCTGTCAGATAGAGAAGTTGAAATTCTTGAAAGAGAGGATCTTCTTTAATCTATCTGAGTGGATAGGGAGACTGTAATTAAGATATACTTCCAATGGAAGCACTTAACAACTATACCCAGACAATGGCCCTTTGTGACTCGCCAAAAATAGAGTTGTATATTGTAGGCGTAGTGTGGACCATAAGTGTCGCTTGTATTTTGCCGGTTGTTTGTTGAATATTGTTTAATATCTTATTCTTTTTCCCTTCCACATTTACAGTTTATGTTAACACAACAAGATGCCAAAGATTTTGCACAACACCTTGAAGATAAGGTTGTTGAAGCAAAACAACAACAAGGACGTAGAGTTTTAGTTGACCGAAGAGTTAACAACATACCAGTAACAAATGATCGTCGACATGGTCCAAGGCGTATGGGTGATCGTCGAAATCCAAATATGGATCGTAGAAAATCTGATCGTCGAGTAACATTTCGTCGAGAAGTTGAAGTAGAGCAGACAGAGGAACAATCAATCTTTACAACTGAAAAAGCAAATTTCAATACTCAAGATATTTTAAAAGATTATGTTCAGACTAAAGAAGATGATTATAATTTGCTTATGGGATTTGTTATTGCATTAATGGCACTTGTTTCTGGTCTGACCGGTTATATTATATATAAAGATATGTTCTGATGTTATATTTCTTTTATGGCACACTCAAACGAAATTATTCAAATTATCGTTTAATTCGTGACCGTGCCAGATTCGTTGCAGAAGCCAAAGTTTTCGGTAAGATGTATGAAGGTAGTGGAATTCCTTTTTTAAT
>Ga0255782_10001943_pt1 | contig 17205 bp, 10 predicted proteins | sample 101ome_26_FD_179980 | JGI IMG/M metagenome (GOLD analysis project Ga0255782, IMG submission 179980) | Coastal salt marsh microbial communities from the Groves Creek Marsh, Skidaway Island, Georgia - 101408AT metaG (version 2) | ecosystem: Environmental > Aquatic > Marine > Intertidal zone >...
GCGTTTGCGTACTTTTGCCATCCTCCTCGTCCTCGTCCTCGCCCTCGCCCTCGTCGTCCATTTACCATTTACGACCTCGGCCGCCGCCGGAAAATCGACCTCGACCGCCGCCTCGACCGCCGCCTCGACCGCGTCCGCCGCGTCCGCCTCGACCGCCCGAGTACCCGCGTCCGCCTCCTCCGCCGCCCTTGCGTTGCATCGCGGCTAACGCGAGCGGGACGTTTTGACCCGCGCCCTCGAGAATTTCGATGAGCTCGTTGGCGGCGCCGCGGTTATCCTTGGTGAAGAACGTAAACGCCTTGCCCTCCTTACCCGCGCGACCGGTGCGACCGATTCTGTGGACGTAATCCTCGACTTGCAGAGGGAAATCGTACACGATGACGGCGGCGACGCCCGGGATGTCGAGCCCGCGCGCGGCGACGTCGGTGGCGACGAGAATGTTACCGCGTCCCTTGCGGAAATTGTCGAGCACCATCTCGCGTTCGTACTGATCCTTGTCGCCGTGAATGGATCCCGCGGAGGAGAATCCGGATTGTCTCAATCGTCGGTCTAAGAAATCGCATCGTCGCTTCGTGCCGGCGAACATGATGCACGTGTCGCTCTTCCCGAGCTCCTTTTTGAGAATGGCGACGCACCGGTCCCACTTTTCCTCCTCCTCGAGCACCTCGACGGATTGCGTGATGGACTTGTTCGCGGTGAGCTTGTCGCCCCCCGACCCGATTTGAATGTGAATCGGATTCGTCGTGAACGAATCGGCAATCTTTTGCACAGCCTTGGGCCACGTCGCGGTGAACATGACCGTCTGACGCGCGGACGGGCAGAGCTTGAAAATTTTCTTAATCTGCGGCTCGAAACCCATGTCCAACATGCGATCCGCCTCGTCCAGGACGACATACGACGCCTTGACCGCGCTCACCGGCGCCGTAAATCCCGGCGGAGGCTCTAAGAAATCATTCAATCGCCCCGGCGTGGCGACGACGACGTCCGCCCCTTGTCGCAGCGCGCGCAGTTGGTCGCCCTTGGCGGCGCCTCCGTACAGCACCGCCGACCGACACCCCACCGCCGGACAAAACTTGGCGCACTCGTCGTGAATCTGTATCGCCAACTCTCTCGTCGGCGCCAACACGATCACCGTCGGCGTCACCGCCCCCGGTCGCCACCGTCCATCCACCAATTGCATCTCCGGCGCCTTTTGCGACCCGCGCGCGGCGACGCCGCACAACGCCGGCAATAAAAACCCACACGTCTTCCCCGACCCAGTCTTCGCGATCGCCACCACATCTTTCCCCTTCAACAGTATCGGCCACGCTTCCGCCTGAATCGGCGTCGGATTCGCGTACCCTTGCGCCTTGAGCGCGTTTCGCAGCGTCTTTGGAAACGCCGTCGCCTCCTCAAACGTCGTGTACGGCTCCAAATCCTTCGTCTTCGCGCACGCATTCTTAATGGAGATGGCGTGCTCTTTACGGAAATCTTCAACGCTCGGCGTTCGTTTCATCGGCGTCGTCGGCGCGCGCACGTCATCGTCGCGTCGCGCGTCCACGGCGTCGTCATCGGTGGCGCCGCCGCCAGTCTTGGCGCGTTTCGCCTCCTTCTTGGCGCGTTTCGCCTCTTTTCTCTTCGCGCGCGCGTCCGCGTCCGCGTCCGCGTCGGCGACATCGCGCGCGCGTTTTTCCTTCTTCTTCGTCTTCGTCGTCGTCGTCGTCGTCGATCCCATGGCTGGCGTCGCGCGCGTCCGAGTGATGCGTCGGTCGGTCGGTCGCGCGCGCGACAATCGCATTTTCGCCGATTGGGCGCGCGTTCATTCATAATGCGCGCGACGCGACGTCGCGACCGACGCGCGTGGCGCGCGAACGCGCGAGATGAATATTTTCACGACGCATCCCTCGCACGCGCGCGGGCGATGGACGTCGTCGACGCGGTCGGGCGCGCGACGTCCATCGCGCGACCGACCGCGTGGTCCCGGGCGCCATAGAATACGTACTTCGTACCCATACAAACCATATAAAATAATGTTTAGAACTACAATGGTATAAAAAGTACTATAAAACGTACCATATGTCCGTGTACTATACCGAACGCGAGTGCCCGAGGCGTCCCCGAGCCCCCCCCTCGAGACACAATCCGACGCGATGTCGACGCCGACGACGCGCCGACCGCTGTCGGACGCGGAGAATCTCGCCGTGGGCGCGTTCGGGGGTATCGTTGAGACATGCGTGCAGAGTGCGTGACGCCATCGAGACGCGCGCGGGGACGATATCGAGGGAAGATGACGACCGGTTGTTACAAGATGACGCTCATCCTCCGAATGGATAAACCGCGACGATGCGCGACGACTGACGACGTGCGACGCGATCGCGTCTCGTTCGTCCGACGCAGTGCCTTTGATTACGTTTAAAATTTGCGTGCAAGACGGGCGCGCGTTGCCGACGTCGATCGCGGGATGGTACCGAGGCGTGTTCGCCAACGCGGCGTCGCTGGCGCCCATCACCGCCGCGCAGGTGGCGGTGAACGGTACCATCGAACGCATGATCACGAAGGGTGAGCGCGCGATGAGCGATGGAGAACAAATCGGATGCGCCATGGCGGCCGGCGCCATCTCGAGCGCGCTGTATTCGCCGGTGGATTTAACGGTGATTCAACAACAAAAGATGGGGTTGGGTCCCGGCGGCACCGTCTCGGCGGTGATTCGCGAGGGCGGTCTCGCGAAGATGTGGCGAGGCACGATATCGTGCGCGGCGAGAGAATCGGTGTACACGGCGGGATATCTCGGACTCGGACCGGTGCTGACGAATAAGATTAAGGAGGCGAATCCCGAATTGGGGGATTTGACGGCGTCCATCGCCGGCTCGTCGGCGGCGGGCACGTTCGCCGCGTGCGTGACCCACCCGATCGATACGGCGAAGACGCTCATGCAGAGCGATTTGGCGGGTAAGAGGTACACGTCCGCCACGCAGGCGCTCGTCTCGGCGTACAAAGAGGGTGGCATTCGCGCTCTGTACAAGGGGGGCATGGCGAGAACGGTGCGCATTTGCGGCGCCTTTTTCATCGTCGGCAACATCAGAGAGTACGCGCTCGATTACAAGAACGCATCGGCGTGAGAGAGACGACACGACACGACACGAGACGACGAGACGCGACGACACGACACGACACGACACGACTCGCATCGGTCGGACGATGGATCGATCGATCCGTCGTCGCGTCGCGTCGCGCGCGCCTTCGCGTCTCGAGGGAGCCCGCGCGCGCGCGCCGCTCGCCGTGCGTGCACACGTTGTACAATAAGACGCACACCCATTCGTGACGCGACGCGACACACGCACACACGAACCACATCCTCACGCGCGCGTGCCTAAATCGCGTCTCCCGACCGCGCTCGCCGACGCGTCCCCGCGCGTCGACGCGCGTCGTCCCCACGCGCCGCCTCGCCGCCCTTCACGCATGCCCATCACCGGCTCGAGCGCGTCGTCGCGAAGCGGCGATCCGTTCGCGGCGCCGCTCGGGGACGACTACGACCCGATCGCGCTCGCCCGGCTCGCCCGCGACGCCGACGACGCGCGCGATGACGTCTCGTCCCGATCGCACCGTCGCGACGCCGTGCGCGCGCTCCGTCGCCTCGCCGTCGACGCCGAGGGACCGGGGGCGCCGTTCACGAAAACCCCTCGAGGCGCGCAACTCTATCGACTCATCTCCGTCGTCGTTCGTAACGTCGGACTGAGCGACAAGGTCGGGGCGCTCCGAGCGATGCAACTGTTAAAGTGCAACGACGAGGCGACGCGACGGTTGGCGGCGGCGGGATCGATCCCGGCTCTGCTCGGTGTGCTTCGAACGGTGGATACCGTCGACGTAGGCGATCGAGCGATGAGAATAGACGCGGCGCGAGCGTTATCGGCGATGAGTTCGAGCGCGGATGTGTGTCAAATGATGATTCGCGGCGGCGCGTTGACGATTTTGGGACGCGCGTGCGCGGACGCGGCGGCGGCGGCGAGCGAGACGGTGAGCGATGAGGCGATGTATGCGGCGGATGCGTTGACGAGGATGAGTGGACGGGCGTCGGTGTATGATTCGCGCGCGTTGTTTCCGATGTCGAGTGAACCGTCGCACGCGGATGTGGTGGCCGAGTCGTCGGTGCGCTCGGCGGTGGAATTGTTGACGTCGGAGATGACGGTGGTGCACGGAGACGCGAGCGAGACGCTGGGGACGATGGCGGCGTCGGGACCGACGGGGAGACGCGCGGTGGCGCGGTGTGGATCCGTGTTGCCTCTCGTGACGAGCGCGCTCGGAGGAGATAGACAGAGAGACGCCGCGCTCGCGGCGTTGCGAAACGTCGCCCGCGCCCCGGACGACGTTCCGTCGAGCGCGAAGACGCGCAAAGCGAGCGGGGACTCGAGTCCGAGCGAAAGCGGGCGAGATCGCGAGGAACTGACGATGAAGGAGAAGACGCGCCCGCCCGTCGTCGGGACGGCGTCGCGTCTGGGTGGCGTCAATTTTTTCCACGAGTTGATCGACCTGTTGTGCGCGCTCTTAGAGTTGCGCCACAGTCTCGAACCGGCGGCTGCGGACGCGGCGCTCGCGCTCTGGGCGCTCGCGTGGCAACCGTCCAACCGCGAACACATGGTGAGTCGCGTCACGAGTCGTTTGACGAGACTGGCGAGCGAGGGATGCTCGACGTCTCGCGACGACGCGCTCAGCGTCCTGAGCGTCTTGGCGCTCGACGACGACGGCCGAGACGCTATTCGCGAGCAACACGGCGGCGATAAATTACTCGATTTCCTCGCGGAGTCGTCCGTGCAGGTGCACTCGCCGCGAGGCGTCTCGCACGGGATGACGTTCGACGAGCTCATCGATCGTCGCGATCGTCGAACTTCGGGAGACAGTTCGCGACTCTCGTACGCCGTCTCGCGTCTTCGCGGCTAGGCTTCGTTCGCGTCGTTTCGTTGTCGATAAACGGTGGGTACGTATTATTCAAATCTCGCGGCGACGGCGCGCGCGACGCGAGTCAGTCACCCCAACGTCTTTTGCTTGTCCATGTAATCCAACTTTTCATCGATCGTCTCCACGTCCTCGACGCCGAGCTCGAAATCCATCACGTCCGCGATGGAGTCCGCGCGCTCGACGCTGGTACAACTCGGAATGGGAATCGCGCCCTTACACACGAGATAATTGAGCGCCACCTGCGCCGCCGTCCTGCCGCCGTTGATGGCGCCGATGAATTCGAGCAGTTTATTAAACGTTCGAATCTCCGAATCCGCGCTCGAGCGCAACAATCCGCCGCCCAAGGGCGAATACGCCACGACGGCGACGTCCAAATCTTTCGCCAACGCCAACAACCCGCTCTTTTCCGGCGCGCGATCGAGCACCGAGTACTTGACTTGATTCGTCACGAGCGGAATACCGCGTTTACGCAACAATCCGTGCGCCTCCTCCATCTGTTTCGCCCCGTAATTACTCACTCCGACCGATGTACACAGCCCCAAATCGTACCCCTCCGCCAACGCGTCCGTCAACGCCGCCTGCGACCACGCGGGAAACGGAAAATGAATGCTCCACAAATCGTACGGCTCCCCACCGTTTCTCTCCACGCTCTTCCGCAACGCCTCCACCAACGATTTCCTCGTCAACCGCACGCCTCCACCCATGACGACGTTCGTCCACGGCACCGTAAACACCTTGGTCCCCACGAACGCCCTCGTCGTCGTCTTCGCCGTCTTCGCCGTTCTCCCGACGATGTGTTCCGAGCTCTGTTCAAACGTCGACGATTTCACCCCGTACACCTCCGCGGTGTCCACGAACGTCACCCCGCGCTCGAGCGCGCGCGTCATCGCCTCCACGAGGTCTCGCTCGCGGTACGCGTCGCCGAATCCGAGCGACTCGTCGCCCCACGCCATGGTCCCGATGCCGACGGTGGAGACGTCGACGCCCGAGGCGAGTCGTCGCGCGCGCGCGTTCGTCGAGACGTCTCTAAAGCGCGCGCGACGTGCGGTCGTCGTCGCGTCGACGGGGCGTCGCGCGCACGGCGTCGCGCGCATGGCGTCGGCGCGTCGACGTGTCGCGAGGTAACCGTCCATCGAATTCGAGTCGTCGCGCATTCGTCGGCGCATGCGCGCTCGGCGTGCAAGTCTCACCCTCGCGCGCGCGTGTGTTCATCGACCGACGGTGGCGCGCGTCGAACGCGCGTCCTCGAGGGCGTCGTTCGATCTCGCGCGCGCGTCTCTCGGCGCGTCCCCGCGCGTGCCGCTTTTTGCGCGCGCATCCTCTCGCGCGTCCCCGCGCGCGCGCGACGCCATGTCCACGGCGCGACGGCTCGGAAACGCGTACGTGCGCGTGCTCGGACTCGGTGCCGACGTCGCGGACGCCACGCGCGCGTCCGTGCTCGTGTTCACGGACGCCGAGAGGTACGTCTTCAACGTCGGGGAAGGTTTTCAGCGGTTTTGCGTCGAGCGGCGACTGCGACTGTCGAGACTCGCCTCGAACGTGTTTCTCACGAGAATCGATTCGAGCGCGTGTGGGGGGCTCGTGGGGATGTTGTTGACGATGAGCGATCAGCGAGCGTCGGTGGAGGATGGTGGGGGGGACGCGTCGAGGACGGTGACGGCGCGCGGTCCGCGACGACGCGTCGGCGCGTTGACGCGGGCGGCGAGGACTTTATTCGGGAACGGACGCGCGGTGACGCTCGAGGACGGTGGATTCGATCGCGTTGATGGTGGTGCGGTGTTGGTGGACGACGAATCGGTGGTGATTCGCGGGGTGGTTTTGGGTGAAGACGCGACGACGTCGGGACGCGGCGAAGGCGAAGACGCTTCGGACGACGACGACGGGTACGATTCCTTTGACGACGAACGCGCGTCGAAACGCGTCAAGACGTCGAACGCACAGCGAGTCTACGCATCGGCGTGTTACGACGTCAAACTCGCCGGAATTCCCGGTAAATTCGACATGGCGGCGGCGACGCGACTCGGCGTCCCCAACGGTCCGCAGCGCGGTCGGCTCGTCAAGGGCGAATCGATAACCCTCGACGACGGACGCGTCGTCACGCCGGACATGTGCGTCGGTCCCGAACAACCCGGACCGAGAATCATCGTCTTCGATGCGCCGACGCTCGCGCACGCGCGCGAGGCTCGAGCGCGAGGTGACGCGCTCTTCGGCGACGTCTCGGACGCGAGCGTCGTCGTTCATCTCGCCGGCGCCGACGTCGTCTTCGACGAGGAATACGCCGACATCGTGCGTCGTGTCTTCGGTGCCGCGGTCTCGGCGACGCACGTGTTTGCGAATTCAAAATCCATGGACGAAACACCGGTGTTCGCGTCGTCGGCGAGGATACAGGCGAGATTACACGCGGTGTGTCCGCGAACGTTTCCCGAACGCGAAGAACGTTCGCCGCCGCCGTCTCCGTCTCGCGGTGACAACGCCGAGACGCGCGACGTCGTCCCGACATCGATTCCCAACGCAGTCGCGGGACGAAACATGTTCAAGTACACGCTAATTCCGACGAAAAACGCGGGTCCGGACGCGAGCGAGGTACCGCGGCGCGTTCCGGGATTCGCGCACCGTCGACGCGTGACGCGCGAGACGCTCGACTTGGCGGCGCGCGCGAGACGCGACGCGAGTCCGTCGGCGTCGGCGTCGATGTCCGCGGGGGCGGACGTGGACGTCCCGGAGTGCGTGCGCAGACTCAAGCGCGGAGACGTCGAGGTGGTCTTCTTGGGCACGGGATCCGCGATGCCGGCCAAGTATAGAAACGTGTCGGGATTTTTTATGAAATTCGGCGGCGACGGGTACGGCGGAAACGTCGCGTTGGATCTCGGTGAAGGATCGCTCGCGCAGTTGATACGACGGTACGGCGTGGAAGACGTGGAGAATAAACTCAAGGAGATGCGATTGGTGTGGATCTCGCACATTCACGCCGATCACCACGTGGGATTGACGCGCACGCTCGCCGCGCGCGCCGACGCGTTTCGGCGCGCTGGCGTCGAACCGCCCTCGATTCCCGTCGTCGGTCCGCGTCCGTTGCGACGATTCTTAGAGTTATACGCCGAGGTGGAAGATTTGTGTTGCGATTTCATCGATCTCAGCGAGACGACGCAGGATAAGTGGGAGAGTGAGACGATGAGTCCCGCCGTCGCTCGATTGCGAAGCGCGTTGGCGGGCTCGGACGCGCGCGAAATCATCGCCGTTCCCGTCTTCCACTGCGCCCACGCGTACGGTGCGAAACTCGTCGGTCATCGAGGGTGGTCAATGGTGTACTCTGGCGACACCCGTCCGTGTCCGAGTCTCGTTCGAGCGGCGAAAGACGCCACGCTCTTGATTCACGAGGCGACGTTTGAAAACGGTTTAGAGGACGAGGCGAAGAAGAAGCGTCACTCCACCACGGGCGAGGCGGTCCAGACGGGCATCGACGCTCGGTGTTATCGCACCATTCTCACCCACTTTTCACAGCGGTACCCGAAAATCCCCGTGTTTGACGAGTCGTACACGGCGCGGACGACGGTGGCGTTCGACCTCATGAACGTCGACTTCGCGGATTTACCCTCGCTTCCGCGACTCTTACCGGCGGTTCGATCGCTCTTCGACGACGACGACGAGATCGCGCGCGAGGCGGCGATGGGAGACGACGGAGACGACGAGTGAGTGAGGCGTGGAGAGCGTGACGAGCGACGTGTACAGCGTCGTGTTTAGAATTGCTTGTATTAAAAAATGTCATCCGACTGTGCGTCGGTCTAGCGTCGTCGCGCGTCGCGATTAAAACCAGTTGCGCTTCTTCGGCGCATCCTTCACCACCAACGCCATCGCTTCCTCGCAGGCATCAATCTTCGCCGCGAGAATGAAATCATTCGTCGTCATGCCCTTGACAGCCTCCGTGCCGAGCTCCACGAGCGCCGCGCTCTCGCTCGTCGCCTCCGCCGTCGCCGCCGGCCACCCCTCGCGCGCGCACACGCCCTCGACCAACGCCACGAAATTCGCCGCCTCCCCATCCTTTAACGAAAACTCCCGACGCAAACACTCAAAGTGCGCGCGTCCCGGACGAATCTTCCAGTCCCACACCTGCTTACGAAGCACCTCTTGCCCTTGGAAATCCAACTTTTCCGCGTACGCGCCCTCGGCGGCGCACGACTTGTTCACAACCTTCACCATGTCCGCCATCTCCGTCGGCACCTGCAAGATGTGATCGGTGTCGGCGTGTCCGAGAACCTTGGAGGTGAATCCACTCTCGATCTCGCCCGCGGTGGCGTCGCGCGCGCCGATGTCACCGCCGAGACCGCCCACGTCTTCTTGCTGCCGGCTCGTGCCGACGTTGATGCCGCGGACGAGAACGACGCGAGACGCGCGCGAGACCGCGGGCGCGGCGGCGCGAGAGACGCGCGGGGCGATCGGCTGGGCGCGGGCGGCGGCGCGCATGTCGACGGTCGCGGAACGGCGCGGAGTGACGACGCCGCCGCGACGCGCACCGAAAAGAGTTTCGTGAGGTTTCTATGCATTTGGAGAGTCGTGACTCAAGAATAGGGGGTACTCGAAAAAGTGGATTTCCCCCTATCCAGAACACGGTCGCGCTCCATTTTGGGGGAGTCCCCGAAACGGCGAGTTATGAACCCTCGGGATATCGATCGTCACGTCCCTCGAGTCGTCGAACGAATCTTCAGAAAGCGCCGACGCCGGTACCGCGACGCGACGCGCGCGCGGGAAACGAACGAAAACATGCGCGCGCGCGTGCTCTTTCTCGTCGTCGCGTTCGTCGTCGTCTCTTCCGCGTCGTCGGTCTCGGCGGTGGACGGGAACGCGTTGGATTCGGTGGCGTCGAGGGCGAGAACCGTTCGCGTGTACGGAGTCGAGGGCGACGACGACGGCGACGACCGCGCGTCCAGAGGCGGTGCGATGACGTCGTCTGCGTCGTCGTCTGTGTCGTCGGCGTACGAGTACGAGTACGAGTACGGCGACGAGGCGTGGATGGACGAGACGTGGTGGCGCGAGTTCGAGACGGCGGATTCGGGACGAAGGCGCGGGACGGACCCGTCCGCCGCGCCGCGAACCTTCGACGAGTACGTCGAGTTAGAGGTGGCGAAATTGGAGGTGAGTCTGTTGGAACAGTCCACGGGCACGGATGCGGATCGAGAGGCGATTCGACGGACGTTGGATGACATCGCGTACGATATTCAAGCGGATTTAGAGCGCGTGGCGCAGACGCGAGCGTCGGAGATGACTTATCGAGGTGATTTCGCGCCGGCGTATCATCCACCCCCGGATTTCGTGGCGTATCAGAACGACGCGTACGTGATATACGACGCCGATGGCTCGCGCGTGATGTTTGAACCGCAAGGCGAGATCGGACGTCTCATGCAACAGTTGACGTGGTTCACCACCATTTTTCCGGGCAATCCCACGGCGCTCGACGATTACATGCGATGCGCCACGCTCGTGCGTCCGTGCAGCGTGGAAGAGGTTTTACGCAAGTGCACGTACGAACCGCGCGGAACGTGGTATCGCGAGCGCATCTCGCGCATGAACGCGCCTCTGACGTGGAGCTACTGCCAACCGGATTTGGAACAAGTGTACGAGTATTGCACGCCGATCGAGGTGCAGAGCGGTCTGTGCGACCCGAGACGCGCGCGAGAGCGCATGTACCTCTCACAAACCGTCGCGATCAACGGTGGCGTTGCGCCATGTTTGCGTTGGCGCACGAACATATTCGGAACGCGGGAGTGCATCGACAGGGGACTTCGTTGAATGTACAAGTGTTTATTTTTGTAATCGTAAAAGCTGCGTCAGAGGTGGTCGGTGTCTTCGCTCGCGTCGTTCGTCACTTGACGTTTTTCACGAGACAATTTTCAACGCCGCTCGTCGCGTCGCCGACCACCGTGCCAGACTGCCACGCCGGCGTGCTCATCTCCATCCCGTTCCCGAACCACGGATGTGCGTCGGAGGGGTCGCCCGCCATGCGTCGTCTCGCCGCGTTGGACGGTTGAATGTCCTCCATGGCGTCCGTGAGGGAACGAGATCGAGAACCGATCGGCACGTAGTCGCGTAACCATTCGCCTTGGTATATCTGCTGAGGTCGCATGATTTTTTGATCGGGATCGTTCAGACTCTCGCGCCAGTGCGAGAGGTAACCGGCGGCTCGCGGAATGGCGAAGAGCACGGTGAAGAATTCGGGCGGGAACCCCATGGCGCGATACACGAGTCCACTGTAAAAGTCCACGTTCGGGTATAGTTTGCGCTTGACGAAGTACTCGTCCGCGCGCGCTTGCTTTTCGAGCTCGATGGCGACGTCGATCAAGGGATCGCGACCGACGAGTTCGAAGACGTCGTTGGCAATCTTGCGAATGATTTTCGCGCGCGGATCGAAATTCTTGTACACGCGATGACCGAATCCGAACATCACGTATCGCTTTTCCTTGACGCCGGCCAAAAAGTTTGGAATGTTCTCGACGTTTCCGATGCGTTCGAGCATCTTCAACACCGCCTCGTTGGCGCCGCCGTGGAGTGGTCCGTAGAGGGCGCCCACCGCGCCGGCGACGGCGCAAAACACGTCGACGCCGCTCGACGCCAAGTGTCTGCACGCCGCTGTGCTACAATTCATCTCGTGTTCAGCGTGGAGTAAAAACATGACGTCCAACGCCTTGGCGAGCTTCGGGTGCGGTCTGTGTCGACTGTCCAAACCCGCGTCGAGCATGTACAAAAAGTTTTCGGCGTACGACATTCTCGTGTTCGGCGCCGCCGGCGCGCGTCCGGTGTTGCGGTGATACGCGTGCGCGGCGAGCGTCGTCATCTTTCCGATGATTCGCACGATTTGTTTATCCTGAACCGCGTGTGAATTGTAAATGCCGCCTCCGGCGATTGCCGGATTTTGTTCCGGATGCATCGAGCTCAGAGAATTCAAACCCGCCAACATCACCGCCATCGGATGTGCGTCGTGCGGTAACGCCTCGATCGCGTGCACCACCTGCACCGGTAACGCGCTGTGCCTCGCGATCGCCCGTTCCCATTCCATCAACTGACTCGCGTTCGGTAAATCTCCGTACACCAACGCGAACGCCGTCTCCAGATACGTCGACGTCTCCGCCAACGTCTCGATCGGGTACCCTCTGTATCGCAAAATCCCTCGATCACCGTCGATGTACGAAATCTTCGATCGACACGGCGCCGTGTTCACGTACCCAGGATCGTACACGACCAACCCTCGACCGTCTCCGCCCGCCGTGATTCGTTTAAACGCCGCCGCGTCGACGCACCCATCCGCCGAGATTGCCACGTCGTACGACTTCCCCGTGCGTCCGTCCACGCACCGCAACGTCCCGGCGCCCCCGCTCGGAGTCGGCCGCGCGCGCACTTCGTTTCTCGACGCCCCATCGTCGCCTCGACCGTCACCGTCGTCGTCCGCGCGTCTCGGCGCGACGTGATTCGCCACCGTGCCCAGCCGCCGGTTGGCTGATAATTCCTGCGTGCCCATCGTCGTCTCGCGGTCGCGCGCGCGTCGTACGCCTCGATCGCGCGTCGAAAAGGCGCGATGGATCGTCTTCTATCACTTTGTGCGCTCGAACGTCGTCTCGACCGCGCGTCACGCGCGTGAGTGACGTGGGCGCGTCGGATTTCGACGAAAAGTTCGTTAACGAGAGATCCTGACTCGGATTGGGCGCCGTCGTCAAAACGCGCCCTTCGTTCGCGCGGCGCGGTGACATCGCGCGCGTGGTCGAGTGTGCGCGGGAACGCGAGGCGAGATGCGCGTGTACGACGCGTCGCTTCGCGTCGTTCGCGATGCGCGCGCGTACGCGGACGAGTTGATGAATCTGTGGGTATTTTCGGCGGCGACCGGTCCTCCGCGCGCGCCGACGCCCGGATCGTTTAAGCGAACGGCGGCGACGCCGGCGCGGGCGGTGATGCGATTCGTGCGACGGGCGTACGAGGATCGTCGCGCGCGAGCGGTGTTGGTGGTGATGCTGGCGTTGGCAGCGGCGGGCGCGGCGAGCTCGAGGTCGGGCGAGGACAGACGCGAGCGAAGGGCGAGAGCGCGACGACGACGTGGGATATTGGCCGAGATGGCCAAGGCGGAGACGTACGAGGCGTTCGAGGACGCGGCGATCGAGCTGGAGCGGTTCGACGCGCAGGAGGAGGAGAGAAGAGCGGCGAGCGGCGAGGGCGAGTTGACTCGCGGCGGTTGGGGGAGCGGTTCGAGGACGTACGACGTGGATCTCATCGACGAGCAGCTGCGGCAGTTGCAGGCGCAGCGCGCGGCGGGGAACGTGGAGGAGATGATGTTTCTGTTGCGAGCGGACATTTTACGCAATCTTGGGTCGTTGGATTCGAGCGATCAAAAGGTTCGAATGACGCTGAGCGGGCAGACGCACGGCGTGCCTCGGGCGGTGCGACAGTACATGACCGAGCTCAAGAGTCAATTGATCAGCATCGCGCAGGACGAGACGGTGACGATTCAGGAGAAATTAGTATTTTTACAGGAAACGAGGCACTGTTTCGGACGAACGGCGTTATTGATGAGCGGCGGGGGCACGTTGGGGACGTTTCACGTCGGCGTGGCGCGAGCGTTGAATAGAAAACATTTACTCCCGCGCGTGCTCGCAGGATCGTCCGTTGGATCGATCATCGCGGCCATTATAGGCAGTCGAACGCAGGATGAGCTGGATGAATTTTTCAGCGACGATCACTTTTGGGATCTGTTGCCCGATTTGACGTTTTTCAGCGGCAACGATCCCATGAGCGTGATGAAGCACTACCTGCGCACGGGCGCTCTGCACGATATTGAATTCTTCCAGCGATGCCTTCGAGCGTTGCTCGGAGACTTGACGTTTCAAGAGGCGTACGATAGAAGCGGAGGTCGCATTCTGAACGTGTGCGTGTGCGCCACGACGGTCGGCGAAAAGCCGCGCCTGCTCAACTACCTCACGTCTCCGCACGTCGTGCTCTGGTCGGCTGTCGCCGCGTCGTGCGCGTTTCCGTCCCTGTTCCCGCCGCAGCCGCTCCTGGCAAAATCTCGGAACGGCGCCTTCGTCCCATGGCTACCCGAAGGGAAGCTCGGACCGAGACGGTGGCGAGACGGTAGTCTCGAGGCGGATTTACCCGTGGATAATCTGCGACAACTCTTCAACTGCAATTACTTCATCGTCTCGCAGACGAATCCACACATCGTTCCTCTGTTGCGCGTGAAGCGCTGGTTTACCTCGTGCGGAAGCGCGCTCGCGCTCGTCGCCTACTTCGTGGAGAGCGAGTGGAAACATCGATGTCGACAAATTTTGGATCTCATTCCGAGCATCGACGTCTTTGACGTCTTCAAACTCTTCGGCCAACAGTGGGAGGGCGACGCCACCGCCGTCATGTGGTACACGTGGAAACAGTTTTCACACATCGCCAGCAATCCCACGCGCGAGTTCTTATTCGAGACCGCCACCATGGCTGAGAAGGAAATCTGGCCTCAACTCGCCACCATCGAGCACGCGTGCGGCGTCGAGCTCGTCCTCGACGAGTGCGTCACGTCCCTCCGCAAACACCTCCGCCACCACGGCCGCATGGGTTCCCGCGGCCGCGTCCCGAGTTGGAACACCGTCTCCTTCGCCTCTCGAGGTTCCTACGTCCAGATGGAGCGCAACGCCAGCGACGCCGGCGACCTCGCCCGCGGTTCGGGAGCCGTCTCCCCCAAACGTCGCGCCTCCAAATCTTCCAGCGCCGTCAGTCTCATCTACTCCGAGGACGCCGCCGAGGACGATACCATCCTCCCCAACGACATCATCGCCGCCGCCGAGAGCGCCAGCGAGGCGGACATCGCGCGCACGCTCTACGATTCTCGCGACGGTTCGCCGGCGCCTCGCCGAGACGCCTAACATTTCTCACCACCGCCCGCGAGCGCGAATAGACCGCGACACACCCCGTCGCTCGTCATTCATGTACATGTACGCACGTAATCCATCTCTCACCGCCATCGATCGCGTCTCGACGTCACACCGCGCGAACGCCTCCAACGCGTCCCCGGCGACTCCAAAGACCCAAAGCGACTCGATCGTCACACACGCACGCCTCGACCATGGCGTGGGGAAACACCACCGCGTGGAGCGAACAGGTGCGCCCGACGACAAAATACGCATCGCACCCGTCGTTCGCGCGCGTCGTCGAGTCGCGTCGTCGCGCGCGTCGTCACGCGCGATCCGCGCGCGTCTTTACCGCCGGCGGCGGCTCGAGGCGTTGCCGCGTTCGATGCGCGCGCGGCGGTAAAGACGCGCGTCTCGACGGTCGGTCTGCCGTGAAAACGATGCCTCGAAATTGGTCGCGTCGTTCGCGCGCGGTGGGATGGACGAACCGTCGTCGCGCGCGCGTCGAGACGGTGGGGACGGTTGGTGATTGTGATCTGGGCTCGGACGACGACGCGAGCCGAGAGGACGCGCGCGACGGATGACTGACTGACGACGGGTGGTGTGGGTTTTTCGCGATGAACGCAGACTGATGATGTGAAAGACGACGCACCGGCGGCGGACGCCGCGTTCCCGTCCCTGGGAGACGCGGTGAAGGAGGACGCGTCGTTTCCGACGCTCGGCACGGCGGCGGCGGTGAAGGAGACAAAAAAGGAAAAGAAAACCAAGGGTGTCAAGCTCTCGCTCGCGGAATTCGCCGGTGGTGCCGGTGGATCGTCGTACGCACCGCCCGGTCGATCGGGCGGCGGTGCTTTCTTTGGCCGCCGCGATGACATCGTGCTTCCGTCTGGGCCGAGCTCGCGACCGGACGACGATCCGCGCGACGAACGACTCGGCGGCGGGTTCGATCGTGGGTACGGCGGCGATCGCTACGGCGATCGCGGCGATCGCGGCGATCGCGACGATCGTCGACCGGGTCGGTACGATCGAGACGCCGGTGAGTTTGGCGACAGAGAGAGTCGCGAAGAGCAAGGGCCGTCGCGCGCGGATATGTCCTCCAACTGGGGATCCGATCGTCGCGCGCCCCCCGTGGACGATCGTTACGGCGACAGACGCGGAGGGTACGGTGAACGACGCGGAGGGTACGGAGACAGAGGCGGATACGGAGACAGAGACGGCGGCGACCGCTACGGCGAACGCGAGGAACGCAGAGGTTTCGGCGATTTCGCCGAGCGTCCGCCTCGCGAGGAGCTCGGACCGTCGCGCGCGGACGAGAGCGAGAGCTGGAGCAGAGACAGAAAGCAATTTCCCGAGCGTGATTCGCGGTACGAAGACAGAGCGCCGCAAGTGGATAGAGATTGGGGCTCGTTGCGCAACCGCACCGCCGCGGCGCAACCGCCGGCGGATGATAGATACGCCCCGCAGGGCGGTGAGCGTCCGAAGTTGCAGCTCAAGCCTCGTTCGGAATCCGCGTCGACGAACGCGAGCTCGGGGTCAAGCTCGCTCTTCGGTGGCGCCAAGCCCGTGGATGTCAAGTACGTCGAGGACAAGCCTCGCGAAGCCATTCCCGCGCGAAGCGAGGAACGCCCGTCCGAGCGCCGCCAATACGAAGAACCGAAGGACTCCGACGGCGATCGATGGGGACGCAAGCCCTCTTTCAACGCTCGCAAGGAGGACGATCTTCGCGAGGCGACGCCCGAGGAACGCGCGGCGAGACCCAAGCTCAATCTCCAAAAGCGCTCCTCCGACGCCCCCGTCGGCGTGGCGCAGACGCAGAGCTCCCTCTTCGGAGGCGCTCGTCCGCGCGAGGAGGCGCTCAAGGAAGCCGGCCGCGATTGGCAGGCTGAAGACTTGAAACGCTCCGTCGGCGCTGTCAAGCGTAAGGAATTCAAGGAGGAAAAGGAACTCAAGGCTAAGATTCAAGCCGCCAAGGACGCCGGCGAGGACGTCTCCGCCCTCGAGCTCGAGCTCACCAAGCTCTCCCTCCAACTCGACGACAAGTTCCGCTTCGCCAAGCCCAAACCACACGACGCCACCAAGGACGCCACCAAGGACGCCACCAAGGACGCCACCAAGGACGCCACCAAGGACGCCACCGACGACACCACCGCGCAATCCGCGCCGGCGTCGCGCGCGCCCAAAACCGCCGACGCGCCCGCGCCCGTCGCCGCGAAAAACGTCTTCGACGCCCTCGCCGACGAGCTCAACGCGTGAGCCCACTCCTCGCGCGGGGCACGACCACGGTCACATCTCACAATATCACACGCATTCCTCATCACACCGCTCGCCTCGTCCCCGTCCCCGTCTCTCCGCGACGCGCAACCTCCAGGTGGGCACTTTCCGATGTTGACCGTCACTCCGC
>Ga0255782_10001966_pt1 | contig 17073 bp, 13 predicted proteins | sample 101ome_26_FD_179980 | JGI IMG/M metagenome (GOLD analysis project Ga0255782, IMG submission 179980) | Coastal salt marsh microbial communities from the Groves Creek Marsh, Skidaway Island, Georgia - 101408AT metaG (version 2) | ecosystem: Environmental > Aquatic > Marine > Intertidal zone >...
TTACGCGCTATCCCATGGTCACCCGATCCCGTCCGATGCGCTGCACGATGCGCCAACAGCGTGTCCAACCGGTCGACGCCTGCGTTCTGCGCAAGGGTTGCTGGAACAATTTCCAAGGCACGAGCAAACGCTTCCATCGCCAGACGTTCCCTGCCCGGTTGCTGCTCTGCGGCCTCTTTGACGGCGAGCGATGCCCCCATGTGGTAAGCCCCACCGCCCACCATCACGGCCTTGGTCGATGCAGCGAGTGCCGTGGAACGCAACGCATCGTGCAATCCTCGAATGGTCTCCTCCACGGCGACGCCATCGCCGCCGCCGACGTCGAGCGTCGCCAATCCTGCCCGGTCGCCAGCGTCGAGGATGATGCGTTCGCGCCGCCCGTCGAGGTCCTCAGAGGTCTCAATCCACAACGACTCACAGGCCCCAAGGTCAGCGACCTCAAGGTCGTCAAGGTGGTCGCACACGTGAGCCCCAGTGGCTTTCCCAATGTCGTCCACCGTCGGGCGCTCCAACGCACCAAGAACAAAGCAACCCTTGTCGGCCAAAGCATGCAGCACCCTCGGATCGATGGCTCCAGCGCAAAACACCGCACGGGCGCCGGACGCCAGAATGGCGTCAACTTTAGCCTTCAAGAGCCGTTCATTGGCTTCGATGAAGGCGGTCCATTGCTCGGTGGTTTCCACCTCGATGTCAGCATCACGGGAGGTGGACTCGAGCTCCAAGGGGCACGACAACACGACCACCTTGACGCCGTCCAGACGGCGTGGTAAACGATCGAGGACCAGCGGGGTTTCGAGGACCATGCCCTTGATCAGCATCGTGTCGTTGAGGTTGCCGAACGTCCGCTTGGTCATGCGCACGTCTTCGTAGTGAACCGTGCCATCGGGGTGTTGGACGGCGTTGACGGCTTGGACTACCAAATCAGCCAGGCGATCGTCCATCACGTCCGCCGTTGTGCCTGCCATGGACGTACGGGCCACGTCGAGCAGGTGGCGGTGGTCATCCAAAGGAACCGCCACACGCTCGCCGTGTTGAAGCGCCACCTCAAGGGCGAGTTGAAAGCCGCTCACGCACACGAGTGGATGAAGCCTGCGTTCCAGTAGGCGGCCTGCCTCACGCATCAGTTCGCCTGCAATCAGCACACAACCTGTGACGCCATCGCCGCAGGATTGCTCCTGAGCTTCAGCAAGTTGAACGAAGGCTTTGGCGGCAGGATGTTTGACCAACAACTCGGCGATGATTTTGGCCCCGTCGTTGGTCACCGCCGTTTCTCCATTGGTTTTGTAGAGCATTTTGTCGAGGCCTTGCGGCCCGAAGGTCCCCTGCATGAGGTTACCAAACGCAACCGCTGCCGTAACCAACTTCTGGGTCACGCCAACGCCGCTGGTGACAGAGGTTGTCGGACGAACGATGGCCACAGGAGCGCGCCCGCTGCCGTCGTTGGGGGTGGCCATCACCCTCAACCGGGTGGTGCCTCACACTTGAACCCCTTGGAGGAGGGGCGTCACTTCTTCTTTGCAGCGGTCGTTTTCTTGGCGTACTTGCCCAACTTGTGCTTCTTCTGCGCTTCGTTGTTGGACCAGTGGTACGCCAACTTCAGCAGGTTGAGGTAGTGCTCGTTGCCGTCTTTGGTCATCTTGTCGTGAAGGACGGTGTTGGACATGAACACGTCGCCCCAGAGTTGAGCGGCCGTGCCTTGGTCGCCCTTGGGCATGTCGAAGACTTCCTCAGTGGTTGGCTCAAGGTAAGCCTTCCAAACACGAGCGGGGTTCACGGCCATCGTCACTTCAACGACGATCTCGTTCTCACGGATGCCCGTGCCGGTCTGCCAAGTGTCTGCACCAAGGTCGGCGAGGAACGGCAAGCACAGGTCCTGAATGGACAAGGTGGTCATGGGGTCGGCGTTGGTGAGGGCTTGGTAGGCCTCACGCATGCGGCCGCGGTCAGCACCGCGAGCGGAGGTTTGGTAGCGCAACTTGTCAATGGAGGTGGGCACAAGGAAACGGACGTCGGTGTAGTACACAAGCGGGTTGTCGTCGCCACCGCTGAAGATGTGCTCAAACGGCGCAGATCCGGCGGATTCGCCCAAGAGATCCATGGGGTACACGGTCTTCAAAGCGTTCGTGGCCACCGATTGAATCACACGACGCATCAAGCGCTCGGGAGCGGCCGAGACATCGTTGAAGGTGTCGAGGTACTCCTGCATGTTGAGAATGTCGTAACCACGCACGGAAAGGATGGAGTGGACGTTGGGCCCGATGACTTTCTCGCCATCGATCTCAGCTTGGCTGATCCATCGAGCACCACGGGCCACGTCACTGGCGGCAACAAGGTCGGCGTAGGCTTTGAATCGACGGGTCACGCGATTCATGAAGTCGGCTTGGTCCAGCTTGGTGAACACGGTGGCACCGTAGTTGGACTTGAGGGCGTGGTCAGCCACCTGACTGGCGTTGGCACAGGTCAAGAGGTTGCCTTGATCAGCGGGGTACAACAACAAGCGTCGGCGCTTGGAAGCGCCACCGAGCGTTCCGATGTTGGGGTCGGTGAGCAGGTACCCAAGGGTTGCACACACCTCAAAGAGGCGGCTGTACTTGTCTTCATCGCTGGAGTTGGCGATCCACTCGTCAAGACCGGGTTCAATGCAGTGCATTTCCAACGGCACCATCTCTGAACCGGCGCCAAAGGCTTGGCGGACGGTGGAGGAGGACATCATGCCCATCATGGTGTAAAGGGAGGTCTTACCGGTGGTCAGGAAAATATCCGAAATGCCTTCTTCACCGAACGAAGAACGGCGGTCGGGCAAGTTCACGAGGAGGTTGAAGGCCGTAGCGGTTTCACGGTTGCCGTTGACAGCTGGCCAAATCCAGGTGGAGGGTTTGGTCATGAGGTAGCCTGAGGCGTCCTTTCCGAAACCAGCGGGCGAGTAACGAATCCAGCCCAATCGGTTGTTGAACGACACGTTGCGGTGCATCAGCGACGGGTAGTACACGCGGTCGAGGGGGTCTGAGTCAGGGACAACACCGCGGTGGCCGAGGCCCCAAAGGATGGTTTCCCACTCAGCGAATTCACGGTCGGCGGTGCCCAAGAAGGGGTGGTCTTCACTTCGGGTGTCGCCTTCGAGGATGGCCCCGCCCATTCGGTCTTCGTCCCCGGTCGAGCAGAAGAAGAACGTCTGCGTGGTGAACAGTTGCTTTGGTGTCCACATGTTGGCGTTGATGATGGTCTTCTGCTTCAGGAAGTCAGCCACACTTTCGATGCGGCGCTCAAACTTGAAGCGGTCGGAGTCGATCCACGTGGAACCCAGGATGATGTTGGTGTTGAGCAACTTGGCTTCAGCAGGACCGATGTAGCGCTGACGAGCGTCCGCCATGGAGTGGTCGGATGCGGGAATTTCTTCCCAAGGGCCTTTCCGGGGGATGTAAGACATGAAGGTTTCAGCATCAAACTTGTCCGTTTGTGCGTCGGAGACCACGGCCTCCACTTCGTCCATCAGCTTGACGTACGTCTCGGTTGGCTGCGTACGGCCGGTTTCTTCGAATAGTCGGTTCGATACACTACGATGTTCCCACATGTTTTCACCTCAGAATTTCCTTGCTTTGTTGGAGGGTTCTTCTTCCTCTTCTTCAACGGCCTCTTCAGCGGACGGTGTGTCCTCGGACACTTCCGCCGCAGGTTCGTCTTCTTTTGATTCTTCGCCTTCGTCGGCGGATGGCGCTGGCGCCTCTGATTCGGCGGTTTCTTCAACCGTTTCTTCAACCGTTTCTTCGGCTGCATCAGCGGCTTCGTCTGCATGTTCTTCGCCCGATTCAGACGCCTCTTCGGCCTCAGGTTCGGCCTCGGTGTCGCCGGCCTCCTCTTCCGTTTCGGATTCGGGGGTTGCCTCTTCGTCACCCGTGACCTCTTCAGCAGCATCGGTTTCCTCCGATGTTGGCTCGTCGGCTTCGGTTTCTGCTTCAGCTTCAGCTTCTGCTTCCCCGTCTTCGTCCCCGCCTTCTTCCTCATCAACGAGGTCCTCGTTGTTCGATGCTTCGAGCATGTCGAAGAGGGTGTCCTCGGCCGTCTCACGTGCGACTTCGGTTGCAGCAGCGGTGGCGGCTTCAGCGGCGGCGATGGTGGCTGCCTCGGTGGCTGCGGTGGCAGCAGCCTCTGCAGCGGCTTCAGCGGCAGCCGTGGCTGCAGCGGCAGCAGCCTGTTCGGCCTTAGCGATGATCTCCTCGTCCCGGGCTTGAGCGTTCATGGTTTGCTCAAGGATGAGGGAGGCGGTGGTGCGCATGGAAGCGTCAACGATGGGGGCGCCCTGGTAGATGTACTGGATGCCCAGGCCAAGCAAACCAAAAACAGCACCGGTGGCGATCACCCAGCCGGCGTTGTTGCGCTGAAGGTCGTTGGGGTCAATGTTGGTGGGCGTCCCCGTATCGACCAAGGAAAGCCCTTGCAAACCGTGGAGCCACGTGTTGGAAAGAACTTCAATCACGGCCCACACAGCGTAGAGCATCATCAACCACGACATGGCGTTCAACCACGATCTGTTGTTCAGGACAAACGCAGCGAGGCCGGAGGCTTCGGGGGCTGCTGGTGCGCCGGCTGCTGGGGCAGCAGTTCCAGCGGTTGAGGTGGCGGCCGGTGCAGCCGCAGCGGGTTCGGCCTCGGGTTCTGAATTCGTGGGGGCTTCTTCTTCTGCAGCTGCCTCAACGGGCTCAGCAAGTTCAGCAGCGACTTCGACCGCCTCATCGGACGTGCCCTCTTCGCTGGAGGTCACGTTCAACCACTCGCCGTCGTCGGCGGGTTGATTGGCGTCCTGTGCAGCGATTTGTTCCACCACTTCGTCTTCGGTTCCTGCCGTTTCCCCATCCGACATGAGAGCAACCTCTGCTTGGATGGCCGTTCCTTTGACATTTAAAGATACTCCACTTCGGGCTGCAGAAAACGCGGTTCAGTTCGCGGTTTTGGGGCTCAACGCTTGTTTCGTTGCTTGTTGCGACGCTTGCCGGAACCGCCTTTGTTCTGCTGGCGGCGATCGTCGTACCAAAACCGGTTGGGGCGTTCCATGCCTTCGGGCATGTTTTCGAACGCATCAATGGTCAATCGCAGCCCTCCGAGTTCATCTTGCAGTTGACGAACATTCTCTCCACCTTTGCCGACCAAGGTGGCCACCATGTTTGATGGCGCATAGATCGTGGCCGACGAGGTCCCCGAAAACACCACTTCGCACTCCACGCCCACCCATTGGCGGACCGTGTCGACCACGGTTTGCTTGGCCATCGCTTGCAAAGGACTCGTGCCGTTGTTGACCCGCCCTTCGACGGGGACCACGGCGATCTCGGAGCCGAACGCAAACATTTCGTGCGTGAGTTTCCCGCTGGGAAATTCCACCACTTCAATGACGGGACGGGCCAGTTCCTCCTGCATGCCAGTGGGGGGCTTGACCGTCATACGAAGTTCAAGCACCTGTTGAATGGCGCCTGACTCAACATGTAGAATAGTGTCCAGCACCTGGCTGACCAAACCCAGTTCAACCTTACCGATGAGGCGCTGGATGGCTTCGAGGGCCGAGTTGGCGTGGGTCACGCCCAACAAGCCCACACCCGCAAGGCGGACATCGGCGAAAATTTCGAAGTCGCGGGCTCGGCGGACCTCGTCAAAAATGACGAAATCTGGCCGTACAAGAAAAATGATCTCGGCTGTTTTTTCCAAGTCGCCCTCGAGAGGCGCGTATTGGGTGATGCGCCCGTCAAGTTGCAGGTCACGCGGCGCCTCCATGGTCTTGACCAGCGCGCCCACCTCGGTGTCCAAGTATTCCGCAATGGCTTGTGCTAGGGTGGTTTTTCCAGAACCGGGTCGACCGCAGATGAACACGCCGCGATGGTGGTTGCGCAGTCGATCGATGAGGCGCTGGTCGAGTTCATAGTCACCGATGCTCAATTTGGCCACCGGCCGAACCACGGTGATCTCCCGTGCATCGGAAAACGGCGGCCACGCCGAGGTGATGCGAAGGTCGCCCAGTTGGATGACCCGGCATCCGGTTCGATCGATTTCAAGAAAACAATCACTCCGGTGACGGTTGTCCTCCACCAAATCCATCAACCGTTCTTCAAGGGCTTCAAGGGCCAAGGTGTCCCAGGCATCGGGTGCTTCGTCCACCTCAACGAGTTTCAGCTGGCCGATGTTGCCGCGCTTCACACGTGCGGGGCAATCGGCCTTGAGGAAGACCGTGTGGACGTCGCTCATCAGCAACGACTCGAGGCTCTCGGGGAGTTCGGGGTGATCGCCGTGGGTGGCCATGAGGTGATGATGTGGTCGCAGCCCTTGACCCTTCGCTCTTGAAATCGCACCAAAAGGGTGGCCGCCATCAGGCGCCGTTGGGTTGCATCATGTACCCGGTGACCCAAAACGATCCGATGAAGGACAGCGAAAGAATGTAAGCGCCGACCGTGGGAAACGCCCAGACGGCCATCGAGACTTGAGCGAACACCACGATGCTGGCCACAACAGCCAACATCTCCCACGGCCCGCTGCCGGTCAGATTGAGGGCGCTGAACGTCTCGGTGCGTTCGGACAGACCCCAGACGATGGCGGTCAACGAGCACAAAGCGATGAGTGTCAAGACGGCGTCCACCATGGCGCCCTGGAGGAACCACACGCCAACAGCGGCCACCAGGCTGGCACCGAACATGCGTTGGACGGTCGAGAACTCGAGTCCCATGGTGTTGGCGAAGCAGGGGCTGTTCTTCAATTCTCGCAACCGTGAAGGTCGCTATCGGCGACGTTGGACGCACCGTACCGTGCCAGCCACATCGCTTGGTCGCGCAGAACGGCGACCGGCGGATGGACCTGCGGCTCGGCTTCCTCAACTGCGCTCAAGAACGTCAACCATTCCTCCTCCAGTGCCGACCGCAGCGGAGGGGGGGACGACGTGGCCGTGCCGTTGACGACGATGTGTGCCATGTCCGTGCCAAAATCCACCTCACCGCGGCCGAACTCGCCCTCCACCGCCACCAACCGACGCTCCTCCTTCGCATCCCAAGCCACCTCAATCGTGCCATGTATCCCGTTGCCCATTCGCATCACCACGAAGGCGCGGGTTGGTTCGGCGAGAAAAGTCTCCACTTCTCCGTCCATGAGGGGGGCGTCGGCCATGAAGGCCAGCAAGTCCAATCCGTGCACGGCCAGTGTGCTGAGCGCATTCGCACCCATGGGTGAAGCGCGAACCGTCGTTCGACGGTATTCGAAGGACCTCAAACGGCCCAAGTCGCCCTTCACCACCGTTTCATGCAGCCGTTGAACCGACGGGTGATGGCGAAGCAGGAAGCCCACGAACAATGTGGTGTTGGCGCTCAGCCGATCGAGCGCCGGTTCGACGGCAACCTGGTCGTCACTCAGCGGTTTTTCAACGAGAAGGGGGATGTCGAGCTCCGCAAGCACGGCCATGATCGTGAGGTGAGTGTTGGGGGGCGTGACGACAGCGGCAGCATCGAGCGTTTCGTTGTCCACCATGTCATCGAGGGTGGTGTATGTGGCGTCCACGTCGAGGTTGACGAGTGCTGTGGGGTCCGTGTCGCACACCACGAGACGGTTCAGGACCCCCGATGAACGGAGGTGTTGGAGCACGTCGAGGTGCTTTTGACCCCATCGTCCGCACCCCACCAATCCCACGCAATCGGTCAAATCTACCACCTATTCGAACGGTGTGGTGTCGTTTTGTTGTTCGTTTAACCCCTTGCGCGCGGACTTGCTGACCTCTCGGAGGGGCTGAGTTTTGCCAACACCTTGCGCTTGGTTGGACCTGTTCATCGACAACGGGGTTCCCATGAACCGATCCCTCCATCACCGTCAATTGCCTGAGGCATCGGTTTCGTCGTTTGCACCGTCGTCGGTGGCCTCGGATTCCGTGGACCCACTGTCGCTCGTCGAACCGCCACCTGACGTTTCGCTGGCTGTGCCCTCGGTACCGTTTCCATCGTCATCGCTGCTCACCGATTTGGTGTCGTTGGGTTCCTCGTCTTCAGCCACCTCATCATCGGTCACGGCATACCGGTTCTCGTGGGGGATGGCCACCCTGGCCGTTTCTTCAAGGGTGTCCAAGTGGGTGACCGTGACACCGGCGGAAGAGATGGCGTACACGTAATCGCCCATGAAAATCGAACGGCGGATGCTCTGGTCGTTCCACCAGTAGTGTTGGCCGTCCTCTGCTCCAAAGAACGACGAGTGGTTGACCTCGCCATGCACGGACAACGAGCCGTTGGCCTCGTCGACATGAACCAGGACCAACTTGGAAACGTATTCGTACGACCAGGTGTAGCGACCGTCTTCGTAGCTGTCCGTGTACCTGTAGGTGGACAGGGGCACCGCTAAGGTTTGCTTGGGCGCCCAGTACTGGAAGGCTTTGGACTCGTACGTGGCCTCGGACCACGACCATTGCCAACCTTCACCGTCCTCGGGTGTGACAGGGGACAGGCGCAGCACATCGGCTTGGGCCGGGGCCGTTGGGTCCTGAATGTCAAACAGGGAAAGTTGCGTGCCCGACCAGTCCAAGCCCGTCCCGTCCTCGTTCGCAGGACCGAGGCCGATGGTCAACAAATGGTCCCTCGACAGAGGGTGGATGTACGTTGACACGCCGGGAACCTTCAATTCACCGAGGATGACAGGGTTGGTTTCGTCCGACACGTCGATGACCCAGAGCGGGTCGATCTGTTCGAACGTCACGATGTAGGCGCGGTCGCCATCGAATCGGGCCGACCAAATGCGCTCTCCGGGAGCGATGCCGCCCACCTTTCCGGTTTCAACCAACACCTGACGTTGCGTTTCGAGATCAACGCCTCGCGTCAAGGTCACGAGTTGCGATGACATGGGTTCGGGATCGTCCATCCACCACCGGTTCCACTGCCCGGTGGTCGTGGCCACCCTCAACACACCTTCGTGTTCGGACATGGAAAACTGGTTGAGGACGGTCCCGTTGACGCGCCCCGAACCGGTGTACAATGTGGCATCCGGTGCGCTGATGTCAAACGTGTGAAGGTTGGTCATTTCATCAGCACCGTCGTTGCCCCAAAACCACCACCAATCAAACGCATTCTCGGCGAGGACCAGCACGTCCTGTGAAGCGTACACCTGTGGATAGTTGCCGACCACATGGTCCACATCGAAAGCAAACGACGGTGAGGTCAGCTCCAACATGAACACGCTGGTGATGCCTCGGTTGAAGCCGTCCTCGGGCGCAACAAACTCTGCACAGGCTTGGTCATTCATGGTGTGAACGGTCACGGTGCCGTCGGACAATTCGTACACTTGTGGGATCATGTCGGCGAGCGCAATTGAATCAAGGGCCTCAAGGTTGTCTTCCATGGTTTTGTAGGCCACTTTTTCACGGATTTCGCGTCGAAGGTCGGCGTCGTCCTCCCAATCCAAATCCCAGTAACCCGACGGCAAATCGAGCCACGAGGTGAGGCCTCGGACGTCCATCCAAGCGTGGGTCACCGTGCGCACGGTGCCCGAGGTCTCGCGGGCGGTGATGTATTGGCCCTCGATGTACAGTTCTCGGTCGACGGACACATCGGTGCCATCGGCCACGTTTAGGACGGTGAATTTCGTCAGCGTGTGGGTTCGCCACGCGCCGTATTCCCCGTCCCAACCCAAGGCGTCAACAACAGGACTGTTCTCGTGAATCGCCCAAGGGCTGAGGGTGGAGATCACCACCAATTGGTCACCGTCCAGCATCATGGCACGGGGCGTGCCTTCAATGGTGAGGTTGGATTCCTGGACGATCGAACCGAATTCGGGCACGCCAAACACGTGAATGCGCTGTCCTTGAAGGACGTAGATGTGGTGGCCGTCGGTCTTCACAAAATCCGCTTCATCGACGCCTTGTTCCTGGTTGTTCGTTCCGGAGTAATCCGTGCCTTCCACGCGCGGGGCAGCGGTGTTGGCCCCTCCGGTGGCTTCGGCAGCACCGTCGTCCATGGCCATGTCGCTTTCAAATGCCACATCGCCGCGCCAACTGTAGTCATACTGTTCCTCCACGGCCTGGAGCAGTTGGACGCGAGCCTCCTGGAACAACGACGACTTCAACGAGTTTTCCAAATCCTCACAGTCGTCGTACGCCAGCAATTGAGGGCTAATGGCGCTGCGCGAAGGAACGGTGGACCAATCATCCGGCAGCACCACATCCGGCACGCCTTCGACGGCATCCATCGTACCCAAACACCCGGCGCCAAAGAACAACGCCACCATCAAGACGGCCAAAGCAGGCTGCTTCTGCATGCATGTGTGTGGGTTCGGCTCGGTTATGAATGCCTTGGGAGTTTGTTCGTTGTTCACACGGGAACATAACCCATGGCGTAGGCTGCGCCACCGGCAGCGGCGACCAATCCGATGAGCAACAAAGGCAAGCGGCTGCGCTTTCGTTGAACCGGTTGAGGCGTGACCGCCCCCTCCAAGGTGGGGACCACGGTCGGCAGCGGGGCAGGGAGCGGGACCGGCAACGGGAGGTTAGGAAGTGGCAACATCGGTCCTTCGTCGGCCTCGGGTTTGATGCGGTCGTCCGGGTACAAGGCATCCAAATCTTCCAAACCCGGCGCGTCGGGGATGGGGCCCAACACCCGGTCCCACACCGCGTCCAACGTTTCTGCTGTAATCGGCTTCTCCAACCAAGCCACGGCACCGGCTGAATGCGCAGCGTCGCGAGCGAGCGCAGTCATTCGACGGGGGGCGACCATCAAGATGCGGCACTCGCCACCGTGCTCGCGCATTTCGAGCGCGGCCAAATGGCCGTCCAAAGACGGGATGTCCAAGGCGAGCACCACCAATTCAGGGTCCAGGCGAATGTATTCGTCCACGGCCTTGTCGCCGTCTTCACAGAGAACGACGTTGAAGTTTCGAACTTTGAAGAGGTTGCTCAGCCGATGGGTTGCCATGGGGTTGTTGTCAACCACCAGCACCGTGGGTGCCGTTTCATCGTCGACTTCGGTCACCAACCCCATGAGATTCGGTCCACCCACAGCGGACCTGCACATCAAACAACCGCTATTCTTCTTCCGAGGGTAAGGTGTTTGAAAGGTCCTCCACCGGGCCGGCGGCGGGTTGGCTGAACGTTTCTTTGACCATCTCGTTCTGTGCGTCTTGGTCCATGCGTTGACGGCGCCGCTGCGGTGCTTTGGTGAACTGCATCTGGAGTTCACTGATCACGGCACGAAGCATCTGAGTCTCCTGAGGTGACAAGTTTCCTTCAGTTTTTCGCTGGAACATGCGGAGCACTTCGATCCCTTCCTTCGCTTCCCCCATGTTGTAGTGGTGCGTGCCCTGCTGGTCGGGCAGGTAACCCATCTGGAGCAAGGTGGAGCGCTGGAGCATCTGGACCATTTGAAAGAACCGCGCAGCGTCCTCATCGGCAAACAGGTCGGCCATGTCGGCGACTCTCCTCGGAGGTTTTTGTGACCTGCGCTTCAGGCAAACAACTGGTCCAGCAACCACTCGGGGTCGAACTGAAGCAGGTCGTCGTACCCTTGGCCCACGCCGGCGAACACGATGGGGCGACCTGTCGCAAAGGCGATCGACAACCCGGCGCCGCCTTTGGCGTCGGTGTCCATTTTGGTGAGAACGGCCCCGTCAAACTGCATGATGTCTTGGAACATTTTGGCTTGCTCCACCGCATCGTTGCCCGCCAGTGAATCACCAACGAACAGGGTCAGGTGCGGGTTGGTGACCTTTCTCACCTTGTTGAGTTCGTTCATCAGGTTGGTTTTGTTCTGCATGCGTCCGGCCGTGTCCACCAACACCACGTCAATGCCTTTGGCTTTCGCCGATTCAATGGCGTCGCAGGCAATGGCGGCCGAGTCGCCGCCGCGCTGACTGGAAACACATCGAATACCAAGGCGCTCGCAATGGGATTCGAGCTGCTGTATGGCGCCAGCACGGAAGGTGTCGCCGGCGGCCGCAATGACGCTCAAGCCGTTGGTGAGCAGACGTTGGGCCAGTTTGGCGGCGGTCGTGGTCTTGCCCGTTCCGTTGACGCCAACCAGCATCACCACCACCGGTGTGTCGCCCTCCTCAATGAATCGCTGAACCGAGGCATCAAAATCCCAGTAACCGGCTTGGAGCAAGGTCTGCAGCGAGCGTTTCAAGGCAGCCTCCAGGACTTTGGACAGATCGGCACCCTTGCGCAATCGCGCCCCAACGAGGGCGTTTCGCAAACTGTCGATGATGGCGGTGGTGGCTTCGGCCGAGATGTCCGACTCCAGCAGGACCCATTCCAGTTCTTCGAGCAGGGTTTCGAGGCCGTCGCCCGGCTTGATGACACGGCCACCTTCCTCCACCACACCGCCGCCCAAGTCAACGTTGAGGGTGGAGCCTGCTGAGGTTTCCAAACGGGCTTGGGCCGACGAACCTCGGGGGACTGGGGCCACCTCCACCAGCTGGCGGCCCGTGGTCGTCCGCATCATGGACAGGTTCACGCGGGAACCTTTCGGGCGTGCTTGTTCAACGCCCCCTCGTTTCTTCATGGCCTTCATCGCTTGCTGCTCTGCCTTTTTCTGATCCCGCTTTTGCCGTTCCAGCAACTTTCGTTCCTTGCGTGTCAGCGCTTGGGTGACCACCGGTTCATCGTCTTCCCAGTCGTCCCATTCATCCTCCGAATCGTTGGTCGCCGGCAACACCGGTTCGTCCAAGGCATCAAGGTCGTCCCAATCATCGTCCACCTGAGGAACTGCTTCAAGTGCGGCTCGGCCCTCGGCCGAATCCGCTTCTGCCGACAAGGCATCGGCATCGGTGTCGTTCACGACGTCGTTCACGCGTTTTTTGAATCGGTCAAACAAGCCCATGCGTTCACCTCAATCGTCCAGCGTCAACTCGCCACCAAACATCCCCCGCCGTCGAGAACGTCCAGTTGGAGTTGGAGTGGGGGGTGGCGTCGCATCCTCCATCGGCTCCTGAGGGGCATCAACAGGGGCAGAGAATGCCGCTGCAGGGGGGGGTGCATGACTCTCAAGTGAGGAAGCAAGGCGGTTGAACGCCTGAGCCCCTGCAGCCAGCTGGCGTTCGGTGTTCTCCGATTGGGCTGCGAGCTCATCTCGAAGGGCTTGAATGTCCACGCGCCGGCCTTCGGTGATGGACAGCGCGTCCGACCAGGGGCGTTCACCGAACACATTTGAACCGAGGTCAACCAGAGCCGTGCCTTCCTCAGCTTCGGGCGAATACGGCAGGCTGACACCCGAGCCGATGGACAGGTGGGCTGTGGCGTTGGATGAAGGTCGTTGGAGCAGTGACTTGAGCACGGCCTCTGTGACGTTGTGTTCTGCCAGCACAGCGTCAACCTGCTCCAACTGGCCAGCGATTTGGTTCAGCCGACCTCGAAGGCCTTCAACCTCTTTCGCCAACCGTTGCAGGGTTTCTCGCTCGTTCATGCCGGTCAGTCAACCCACCTCGTTGAGGTTGATGAAGTCGGCGACGCTTTCACTCTTCTTCGGCGACCTGAACTGGCCCACCGGCGGCGGCGATTTGTTCACGGAAGTGGTGGAGGATTTGGGGCTCGGTGGACGTGCGCGGGTCGATCTCGGCCACGTTCTCGATGTTGACCTGACGGCGTTTCATGTTGTGACGGGAGCCGAGGGTGGAGTATACAAACTCGGTGGCCTGAGCGTCGTTTTCAGCAGGGATGTCGAACGAGAACCCTTGTCGCTGGCTGCCAAAGGGGGCGGTACCGGTCACACGGAAAGCCTTCATGCACCGGGCCACCCAGCGTTTGATTTTAAACGCGCTGGCGCGCATTTTGCAGCACGGCGACCAAAACCTTGAGTCTGTACGACGCCACGCTCCATCATGGGCAAAGCGGCTTGGCTCGTGTTGCTCCTCCTCCTGCCCAGCCTCGGTCAACCCTCCGTGAGCGACCCGTTCGACCTCAACCCGTTGGATTCAATCGGCCGCACATGGGTGCTCGAGTCCACGGACGCCCCTTGGTCCTCGGACAACTGGCAGGCTTTGCTTGACCAAGGCATCCACCCCCTTCGCAGCCTCAGCCCCAGCCATCTGTTGGTTTGGTCATCGGAGGTCTTGCCGCCCGACCTCTCGGCCATGGCATCACCCTCCAGCCCCGGGGCTTGGAAAGCAGGGTTGGACCGGGCCTCCATCAACGATCACGATGCGGTTCGTGTCGTCATCGAGCCCCACCTGCCAATGACCGCCAAATCCTCGCTGTTGGACCGGTTCACCTCTGCAGGGACGGTGTTGGAAACGTCCGGGATGGATGGCGTCACACCGTGGGTCTCGGTGGTCACCCTCCAGGTCGACAACGCCCACGACCTCACCCCCCTCCTGTCCATGCCGGGAGTCGCTTGGGCGGAGCCGGTGCTGACCACCGAGGCCCGCAACGGCCAAGCGGCCTCATTGGTCGAGCACGGACAGATGGCGGCCCATCCTTTCTGGGAGGTGGGTTTGGACGGATCGGGTGTGGTGCTCGCTTTGGCTGACAGCGGGTTGGACGCCGACCACGCCTGCTTTCGAAACGCCACCGATGTGAATGCTTGGAACGCCGAATCCAACGCCACACACCCCGCCCTTGGGGTGCCAGGTCCTTCCCATCGCAAGGTGATGCACCTGAACCTGACCGTTGACAACAACGACACCCCCGGCCACACCGATTACCGCCACGGCACGCATGTGGCTGGCACCCTGGTGTGCAGGGATGTCCAAAGCGAGGCAAGCGGCGCCTCCCCCCGGAACGGAAGTTCGCTGGCCCACGGCGCCACCCTCGTCTTCCAAGACATTGTGGACGCGTCGGGCTGGAACCCGCCTCGGGTCGACGAACTCCTCGCTGAAGCCTCCGCTCACGGGGCGCTGGTTCACAGCGATTCGTGGGGCGACGACACGACGGCTTACACCGTCCGAACAGGTCGGTTTGATGCGTATGCACTGGCGGTGCCATGGTCGTTGGCCTTCATTGCACCCGGAAACGGTGGCGAAGGGATCCTCGAACCCGCCAACGGCCGCAACGTGGTCGCTGTCAGCGCCTCGACGAAAGGAACAACGCCAGACCGTTGGGCATCTTCGGCGTACGGGCCAACCGAAGCCGGTACGTCCGGGGTGTTTTTGCTTGCACCGGGTCACAACCTTCAGTCCGCTGCTGCGGACGGATTTTTGGACACCAACAACAACAACCTTCGCTCCTCTTCGGGAACCAGCATGGCCACCCCCGTCGCCGCTGGGGCGGCGGGCCTTGTGCAGCAAATGTACGAACAAGGCTGGTTGCACGGTGCACGTGAACCCACCCGTTCCGTGGCCATGATGGACCTTGCTCCGGGCTGGTCGGCCACCCCCAACAACACGCTCCATTTGGGGCACGGATTCACCCCCTCGGGCACGATGATTCGCGCAACATTAGCGTTGGCCACGTCGCCGCTTGATGATGAGAATCGCAACGGTGGCGAAGGGGGCGAAGATTGGCGAACGCCGTACGATGGATGGGGGGTGCTGAACCTCAGCCGGTTGATGTCACCCGATGCTCTTCAGCACAACGCTTCCCCCGCACCCCACATGTGGGTGCACGACAGTTTTCGGCTCAACGGTTCGGTGGACGAATGGTTGGAGCCTCGGCTCGCTCAAGGCAACACCGTGGAAGCGGTGAGCAACCTGACGTGGCGGGGCGAGGGGGCCAAGGGGCCTTTCCTGCAAACCGGTGAGATGTGGCAGCGTCGGTTCACTCCGGTCGACGGCGAAGATGTGCGCCTTCGATTGGCGTTCCCAGCCAAACCAGAGCCGATGCTGGTCGACGACCTCCAACTCCGCGTTCAGTTGGACGACGGGCGGTGGTTGCTGGGCGACCGTTGGCAAGTCAATGGAACACCGACCTTGTTCGGTTCCTCGACGGATTTCAACAACGCCTCGCTGTTCCCCACCAACAACGAAACCACGGTGGGGTTGAACATACCCGCCTCGCTGCTGGCCAACCGCTCCCACATCGACGTGCAGGTCGTTGCACGGTACGTTTCGCCTGGCCCCGAAGCCGGTGCAGTGGGCTTGAGCGGAGATGCCGTGGGGTTCGCTCTGGCGATTCAAGGCGTGGACCGAGACAGTCAGGACCACGACGATGACGACCTCGACGGGGTGGCCAACATCGACGACCGGTGTCCAGAAGAGGCTGCATCGGAAGACGATGCCGACGGTGACGGGTGCTTGGACGACGATGATGGCGACGGGGTGCCGAACCTTCGCGACGGATGCCCCGATGTGAGCGCCCTCCTGGCCGACAACAACGGCGACGGATGCCTCGACGACTCGGACGGAGACGGGATCACTGACGAACGGGACATGTGCCCCACCCTCGACCTTGAATGGCCGGTGAACGGTACAGGGTGCTACCCGACTGACCGCCCCCCTCGCCTCGAAATCATGGATGCGCCGGCCAGCGACAGCAACGTGAGCGAGCGCTTGGTTGTCACGTGGTCGTACATCGACGAGGACGGAGATGAAGCGGAGATGACCGCCGCCCTTCGCACCACCGGTGATGCCGCCACCAACCTGACGACCTGCCCCTTGATGAGCAACACCACCAGCGGCATCCATCTGTTCGAATGCCGCTGGTCGGTCCCCGATGACCTCCTCCCCTTCGCTCACAACGGCGGTGTGTACGATGTGGTCCTCAGCGCCCGAACGCTCAACAACTCCCCCGCTGCGGTGTCGGAACCGGTGCTCGTCGTGGCTGCGACCAACCTCACCCTCCGGTGGGAGGCGGGGCCACCGTCCCCGACCGATGAGGGCTCGGTTGCCCCTGGGCAAGCCACCGTCCCGTGGCTGCTCGGGGGTTTGGTCGTGGGTCTGATGGGGTACCTTTTGGCCCGGTCGGTCACGCACCGGCGAAGGGAGGTTCGTGATGATGGTGCAGCGGGGCCATTTTCCAACCGTGCAGCACGCCATGACCTCGAATTTTCCGACGGTGAGGGGTCGTTGCGCGAGGGTGAACCTTGAAGTCCAATGGCGCAGTGGGCACACCATCCGGATACCGGAAGGTGATGAAAAATGGGCGAACGACTCTACGTGGGAATTGACCTTGGAACCTATCAATCAACCATCGCATCCAGCGCTGGAAAA
>Ga0255782_10001972_pt1 | contig 17041 bp, 14 predicted proteins | sample 101ome_26_FD_179980 | JGI IMG/M metagenome (GOLD analysis project Ga0255782, IMG submission 179980) | Coastal salt marsh microbial communities from the Groves Creek Marsh, Skidaway Island, Georgia - 101408AT metaG (version 2) | ecosystem: Environmental > Aquatic > Marine > Intertidal zone >...
AGCCTCTTCCGTCCAAGGAGTAATGAAAAGAATTAAAGCAAAAGGGATCGAGGTTGTTGTTTATGAACCTGAATTAAGTGAATCTAGTTTTTTTAATTCTAGAGTCATAAGAGATATTGATGATTTTAAAAAGATATCAGATGTAATCATTGCGAATAGAAAAACAGATGAGTTGATTGATGTAAATGAAAAGATATTTACCAGAGATCTTTTTGGGAAAGATTCATGAGAATATTAGTAACTGGAGCGGCAGGTTTTATTGGTTCAGCACTCTCACAAAGACTTTTGGATCGTGGAGATGAAGTGATTGGCATAGATAATCATAACGACTACTATGATCCACAGCTTAAAGATGATAGGCTAAGTTTTTTTAAAGATAATCTAAGTTATAGTCATCAAAAAATTGACCTTGCTGATCGAGATCAGGTTGCTGCTATTTTCAAGGAATTCCAACCACAAAGAGTTGTGAATTTAGCAGCTCAGGCTGGTGTTAGATATTCAATTGAAAACCCACTCTCATACATCGATAGTAACCTAGTGGGTTTTGGGCATATTCTTGAGGGTTGTAGACATAATAATGTTGAGCACTTGGTCTATGCCAGTTCATCAAGCGTTTATGGTGCTAATACTAAGATGCCATTTTCTGTAAATGATAACGTTGACCATCCACTGAGCCTATATGCTGCAACCAAAAAGGCGAATGAGTTAATGGCGCATACCTATAGTCATTTATATAACATACCAACAACTGGGTTAAGATTCTTTACAGTTTATGGGCCTTGGGATCGCCCAGATATGGCTCTACAAAAGTTTGCACATGCAATAATGAACAAAGAGACGATTAAGGTCTTTAACTATGGCAATCATCGTCGAGACTTTACCTATATTGATGATATTGTTGAAGGAATAATCCGAGTTCTTGATCATCCAGCAACTTCAAATTCAGCCTGGTCTGGTGAAAATCCCGACCCTTCATCGAGTTTAGCACCCTGGAGAGTTTATAACATTGGAAATAATAACCCAGTTAATCTATTGGATTATATTTCCGAACTTGAGATCTCTCTTGGAAGGGAAGCGGATAAAGAGTTTTTACCGATTCAACCTGGGGATGTCCCTGATACTTATGCAGATGTTTCTAATTTGATTACTGATTTCGACTACAGACCAGCAACTTCTATAGAAATGGGAGTTGCAAACTTTGCTAATTGGTTCAAGAGCTACTATTACTAGCATCTTGATGTTTGATCTGTGCAATCAAATAAACAGAATAAAACATCCATACTGAATTGATAACCTCTTGCTGGAATGTCACATGAGTGAGACCAAAAAGAAAAAACCCGATAACAAGGTTAAGTCCAATCAATCCCGCTAATCGGTTTTCTTTAATCTGAAGATTTTTCTTGAAGATATGAAAAGGCGCATACAATATTGCAAAATATCCTACAATCCCCATTAGGCCAGCTGATAAGAGATGACCTGTTATCTCATTGTGAAGGTGGGAATGTGGTGATTTGATTCTAGAATATTCACTCAACAATACCTGAGGATCAAACATACCCAAGCCAAACCAAGGAGAGTGCATAAATGCCAAGAAACCTGACCTGATATATTCAAGACGATAACCCGCACTAGTCGTTAATTTTTCACCACTGAGCCAAAGTTCAATTTGTTGATAGGCGAGATCAAATCTTTTTTGTATGGAAGGGTCCAGCAAAGTAACCAAAACCACAACTGATAAAAGTGCAAGTATGAACATCAAGAGTTGTTTCTTGCTAGATTTATATTGAATAAATAGAGTTATTATCACAAGGGCCAGGAGGGCCAAAATTGACCCCCGACTTCCTGTTAACACAACCCCATAGGCCCCAGTTAAGAAAAGAGCAAAACTTATGAATCTTTCATAAAACTTGTGATGGTTGATCATAAAAACAAATGCAAAAATTGAGTAAAGGGCAAGAATATCTCCATAGATATTTGCGTTAAAAAGACCAGAAGAGCGATTCATATTGAGATGGAAAGATTGATAATATTGGTAGGTGAGACCAAAGAGGAGGCCTATGAGTCCACTGACCAAAACCTGTTTTAGAGAAATCCGAGCCTGTGTAATTGCAATGGCAAGCAAGGGAGTTAATAAAAAATGTAACTTCTTAAATAAATCACTATAGTCATCTAGACTAGCGGCACCATTAAAGTAATTTGAGAGAGCAAAGATCAAGAAATAAACAACAGATATCGACGAGAAGATTTTCACCTCAGAGGATAGTCTTATTCTATCCCTATCGAAAAGAAACAAATACCCACCAACGATCACCAGAAGTAAAAGCCATACGTTACCAACATTTTTAAGGGTTATCAGGATAAATGGAAGTGTGAGGACCAGATAATCAATGATTTTTCTATGAATGCTTTGACACATTAATGAATTTTGATAAAAAAATTGATTATTTTACATTCAAATAAAACCGAATATAAAGTTCAGAATAAACCTCAACTATGCTATGGATAATAATTAACAGTATATAATTTAACCGAATGAAAAAAATATTTCAATTTCAACATAAATTGTCGTGCGGTAGCTATTGTCTGTCGGGTGGAAATTGACCTTCGATAACTTCCATTATCGAGAGTTTTTAGAGCAGTACGAATGGGACTAAATTAAATTTAGGAAAGTGTTTTTGATTCAATTTTTTTAAATACAAATAAGAACCACCATTAATCTAATTCAAACTGATAGCAATCAGAAGAAAACTATTTACTAAGTGAAAATAAAGTCCTCAATAGCATCAAACTCGTATTGAGCGATGTTACGAGCACAGAACTGCACTCTCTGATGATCCATCGTCTCGTTTCACACTACAGCGAAAACAAAAAGCGTTTACATCGCCTAATAAGAGAGGGCAGATGGATTATGGCGGGACAAATTGCCAGTCTATTGGGGGCGTTAGTGCTTGTTCGGGTGCTTACCGAATATTTGGAACCTGCTGAATATGGTCAGCTTGCACTAGGTCTTACGGTCGCAGGCTTGATAAATCAGGTTGTAATGAGCGGTATTTCGCAAGGGATTAGCCGCTATTACTCCATAGCCTCCGAGCGAAAGGACATATCGGGGTACTTAAAGGCTTCAAGGCATCTTTTGATGCTCGCAACGATTGTCGTAGTCGTGATCGCAGTGGCTTTCGGTATCGGTCTGGCTGCGATGGAGCAAATGCAGTGGATTGGGTTGGTTTTCGCAGTGTTGTTGTTTTCCATTTTCAGTGGGTACAACAGCGCGTTGAGTGGAATCCAAAATGCAGCGCGTCAGCGTGCAGTAGTCGCACTTCATGTCGGCATGGATGCATGGTTGAAGATTGGCTTGGCCGTCGGATTCATGCTTTGGCTAGGGAGTGATGGTGTAGCTGTTGTGCTGGGTTACTTTCTTTCTGCGCTTTTGATTACAGGCTCGCAATTGTTTTTTCTAAAGCGACTTCTTTTAACAAATTCGAGTAGGAGTAAATCTCTAGAAATCAACACTTGGTCACAGCAAATGTGGGCGTTCTCCTGGCCTTTTTCTGCATGGGGAGTTTTCACATGGGCTCAACAAGCTTCTGATCGCTGGGCGTTGCAAGCCTTCGCAGCAACTGCCGATGTAGGTCAATATGCGGTGGTGTACCAACTTGGCTTCGCTCCCATCGGATTGTTGGTTGGGTTAATGGTCTCGTTAGTTGCGCCGATTATGTATCAAAGAGCTGGAGATGCATCTGATCATCAAAGAATTAAGAATCTTCATGGCATCGCATGGAGCATCGCCAATGCTAGTTTGGGTTTAACGGTATTCGCATTTCTTGTTGCTTGGTGCTTGCATGATTGGTTATTTCAATGGCTGGTTGCTGAAAACTATCAACCTGTTTCCAGATACTTCCCCTGGATGATTCTTGCGGGCGGTCTTTTTGCTTCAGGCCAAATGCTGTCATTGAAATTGATGGCCGAAATTCAAAGTCATAAACTTTTATACGCAAAGATTGGGTCCGCGATTATTGGCATTGCAGCGAACTTCTTTAGTGCTTGGTGGTTCGGTTTTGCTGGCGTTGTTTTTGGGCTTGTCACATTCTCCGCAGTCTTTCTTGTCTGGGTGGCTTTTGCGTCTTTGCACTTGCCTGGAATTGAGGCGAATGAAAATGCTGGGTTATCATTAAAATGAAAAAATATCTAATTCGAATTAATTGGCTGCTATCTGCTCAATTTGGCCTTGATTTACTTCGTCTTGCTCGTTCGCTGCGTGGGTTTCCTGCCTACATCAAGGATTGGCTAGAATTTCGAAAAACTTATGAAGGCAAGCTCATATTTCTACCGTGCCTTCATGATCGTTACGAGGAAGGCGGCACAACGAAGAGTGAGTATTTTTGGCAAGACCTTTTGGTGGCTCGCTGGATTCACGAAAACAATCCTGAGAAACATGTCGATATCGGATCGCGAGTTGACGGATTCGTAGCGCATGTTGCAAGTTTTCGTGAAATTCAAGTGTTTGATGTTCGCCCGATCACTTCGCAGATACCTGGTGTTTTGTTTCGTCAGGTAGATTTGATGAGCGTTGATTCCTTGCCTAACTCAAGAGGGGGGTATTGCGACTCGCTTTCTTGTCTGCATGCGCTGGAGCACTTTGGTTTGGGCCGTTATGGCGATCCTGTCAACCCGCAGGGCTACCGGCTTGGCCTTGAGAATATGATTAGACTTTTGAAGCCGGGCGGTATTTTTTATCTTTCTACGCCCATTGGCAAAGAGCGTGTTGAGTTCAATGCGAATTGGGTTTTTGATCCAAGAAGAATTCTTCGTATCGCTACAGAGAATGGATTGCGTCTCGATCGCTTGACCGTTTTCAGTCGTGAATCTGGTATCCGAGAGGTCTACCCCCAAGAAGTAGCCTTTGACGAGCTTGCGGCCGCAAACTACAACCTTGGAATTTTTACATTTAGAAATATAGTTGAAAGGACATAAGCATGCCGTTATTCAAAAATAATAACGAAGACAATCGCCAAGCATGGCTCGCAAAAACTCTTCAAGCATTACCTACTGGTACTCGCTTACTTGATGCCGGCGCCGGTGAACTAAAAAATCATAAATACTGTAAACATCTTGATTATGTTTCACAGGACTTCTGTCAGTACCAGGGTTCGGGGGGGGGTAGTCCCGCTGAGGGTTTGCAAACCAAGGTTTGGGACACGACGCGGATCGATCTGGTCAGTGATATCACGCAGATACCGGCAAAGGATGCGAGTTTTGATGCCATTCTTTGCAGCGAGGTACTCGAACATGTCCCTGAGCCCACCTATGCGTTGGATGAATTCACCCGCCTGCTCAAGCCCGGCGGCATCTTGATTCTCACAGCGCCCTTTGCTTCTAACGTCCATATGGCTCCTTACCATTTCTGCAGCGGCTTTTCGAAATACTGGTATGAGCATCATCTCTTGTCGCGCGGCTTTGAAATCCGCGAACTGGATGCAAACGGCGATTGGTATGCATTGTTGCGCCAAGAGATCACTCGGTTGGGCGGCATGGAACGCAGCAAAGCTAATTGGGCTTGGCCGTTGGCGTATCTGTACGCACTTTTGGGCGTAGGTTATTTTGCTATTCGCGGAAAGCAGACCGCGCCAGACCTTGCCTGTTTTGGCTGGCATTGCGTGGCAGTGAAAAATAATTATAAGTATGCATCGGAGCAGTAGATACGACATGTCATGTTGAGAGTTAGTACCCGACAGATGAATAGGGATCCATTGGGTGTACGACCCATTGAACTACTGCTTTTGCTTTCGGTGCTTTTGTTCGCGGTCATGTGGCTTGGTTTCACTCAAAGTCGAGTGTCGTGTGTAAAAAAATGGGCAATCTTGTGGTATGGGTTGCTTTTCTCATCTTTAACTTTTTACATTTTCTATAAAGTAAATTAATTTTCCGTTTATTTTTTATAAATAGTTTTATGACTGAGATTATTCCGCGAATTTTCGGCGGCCTTGGTAACCAACTTTTCGCCTATGCCGCTGCACGCCGTATGGCATTAGTGAATAATGCTATATTGGTAATCGACGATTTAAGCGGCTTCCGCTACGACACGCTATATAATCGTCACTACCAACTCGACCACTTCACCATTCCCTGCCGTAAGGCAATAGCCGAAGAACGCATTGAGCCTTTCAGCCGCATACGGCGTAATTTGCTACGCCACTGGAACCGTCGTCTGCCATTTGAGCAACGTAGCTATCTGGTGCAGGAAGGCATCGATTTCGACCCGCGTTTACTCGATATACGCCCCGCAAAGAGGCTTTATTTGGAGGGCTACTGGCAGAGCGAAGGCTACTTCAAGGACGTGGAGTCACAAATCCGCCAAGATCTGCGCATCCTCCCGCCAACTGATGCTGTGAACCTTGCCTGCGCTGAGATCATCCGACAACGCCCCGCGGTGGCTGTCCACGCACGCTTTTTTGACGAGCCCTTGGATTCAGATAGGACTACAGTGAATAATGCCTCGGAAGGCTACTATGCGCGTGCGGTGCGGACGATGGAGGCGCAAATCAAAAACGCACATTACTTCCTTTTCTCTGACCGCCCTGAGGCTGTCCGTAGCCTTATTCCCTTGCCAGACGACCGCGTCACACTGATCCGAAACAACCAAGGTGACGAAAATGCCTATGCCGACCTTTGGCTAATGACCCAATGCAAATTTTTCATCATCGCCAACAGTACCTTCAGCTGGTGGGGAGCATGGTTAGCTGATTACCCACAAAAGATCGTTATCGCGCCAGAGATTAAAAAGCGCGAGGGTCCAGGTTCGTGGGGTTTTGAAGGTTTGATTCCAGAAAAATGGATAAAACTATAGTAAGCTGTTAATAAATATTATGATTGAATCTACGACTTTTATAGGTCTGGTCTTAATATCTACACCAGCGAAATTTATAAAGTAATGAGTTTTGATAATCACAACTATTACTTCAACACTTCACCGAAATAAGCATCCCATCTGTAATGTAAGTTTTAAACTTTGTACTTGAGGTAAAATGTCATTGACTATGGCTTTGATCCCCCTTCGTGGTGGCTCTAAAAGTATTCCGAAAAAAAATATTAAATCCATTGCTGGAAAGCCCTTGTGTGCTTGGGTCATTCAAGCGGCCTTGAAAGCAAGATGTGTTGATACGGTTGTCGTATCCACTGATTGCGAACAGATTGCCAAAGTTGTAGAGCAAATTAGTTCTGACGTGGTGGTATTAGATCGATCACCACAGCTGGCTACTGATGAGGCCAATACTGAGTCAGTCATGATGGATGTTATGACTCGAATGGATTTCGAGACGCTGATTACCATTCAAGCAACATCGCCCTTGCTAACATCGCTAGATCTTGAAAACGCAATTCAACACTTCGTTAGCGATGGTTTTGATTCGATGCTCTCTGCGGTTAGAACGAAAAGATTCTTTTGGACAGATGACGCTAAGCCAATAAACTATAACTACATGAATCGACCCCGTAGGCAAGAATTCTTGGGAACGTTGATGGAAAACGGTGCTTTCTATATCACCCGCAGAGCCATTCTTGAACAACATAAGTGTCGTTTGGGTGGTCGTATCGGCATTTATGAAATGCCTGAGATCAGCGCTATTGAAATCGATGAGCCCATTGATTGGGGGATAGTAGAGCGTCTGCTAATGGCTAGTAATCAATATGAGGGCGAATAGTGCGTATTGAGAAGCAGATTAAAAACCATCTGATTTTTTCTGGTGATGCGGTAATTGACGCGCTTCGCAAGATTAATGACAACCAGTCGCGGATTATTTTTGTAGTCGAAGACAATGGCATCCTTATTGGAGCTCTTAGCGATGGCGATATCCGCAGGTGGCTTACAAAATCTGTTGAATTTGATTTAAATGTGCCTGTTGATCAGGTCATGAATTCTGACTTTGTCGCCTGTCTAGTTACTGATTCCTATGACGCCATCGCCCGGCATTTTGATCATAAATGCGAAATTATTCCCCTAACCGACGATTTGGGGCGATTCGTCGCCTTGGCGCGACGTGCAGCACAAGGCTTTCAGGTAGGTGAGTTTCTCATTGATAGCGATCATCCCACTTTTGTAATTGCAGAAGTTGGTAATAATCATCAGGGCGATCTTGCGTTGGCCAAAGAGCTTGTGGATCTTGCCGTCGAATCTCATGCGGATTGCGTAAAGTTTCAGATGCGTGATTTGGCTTCGCTATATATTAATCAAGGCAAAAATGCCGATGCTCGCTTTGATCTTGGATCACAGTACACATTGGATCTTTTAAACAAGTTTCAATTGAGCCCGGATAAGCTTTGCCAAGTATTTGACTATGCGCGTCAGCGCGGGATTATGCCGCTTTGCACTCCCTGGGACTTGAATAGCATCAAGGTCCTTAACGAATACGGTTTAGACGGTTTTAAAGTTGCTTCAGCTGATTTCACCAACTTTGAAATGCTCCGTGTCCTGGCTGAGACTAATAAGCCATTAATATGCTCCACTGGGATGAGCACGGAAGCAGAGATTAATGCCACAGTTGACGAGCTCAGACGATTGGGCGCCTCTTTCTCCTTGCTCCATTGTAATTCTACTTATCCCACTCCATATAAAGATGTAAACCTCAATTACCTGCCGCGCCTTAGGCAAATCGCCGGTACTGTAGTGGGTTATTCGGGGCATGAGCGCGGCTATGAAGTCCCCTTGGCAGCCGTAAGCATGGGCGCACGGATTATTGAAAAGCACTTTACTACGGACCGTTCGCTTGAAGGGAATGATCACAAAGTGAGTCTTTTACCAAATGAATTTGCTGAAATGGTAAGTTTGATTCGTAATATTGAAGAAGCCATGGGGCAGGGCGGCGAGCGAGAGATGACGCAAGGTGAGTTAATTAACCGGGAGAACCTAGCAAAGAGTTTAGTGATTAAACAGGACCTTCCGATGGGGCAAATAATTAAGCGAGACATGGTTGAAGTAAAAAGCCCAGGGCAAGGCCTTCAGCCCAATAAAATTAATGAACTCATTGGCAAACTAGCTTTACGTGACTTAAAAGCGGGTGATGTCTTTTTCGAGTCTGATCTAAAACCAAACTTGCCAAAAAAAAATCACTATCAGTTCAGCCGTCCTTATGGAATACCTGCTCGTTATCACGACTATCAATCGCTCATAGATGGAATGCAGATTGATTTCATCGAATTTCACTTGAGCTACCACGATTTAAATGTTGAGCTTTCAGATTATTTTGATACTCCTCTACCGATCGACTATGCAGTACATAGTCCAGAGTTGTTTGATGGTGATCACATTCTTGACCTTGCAAATGATGACCAAGATTATGTTGCACATTCTATTGAGAAGCTTAGGCGGACAGTTAGAGTTGCTACTGACTTACAAAAATATTTTTTATCATCAGAAAAGCCCGTTTTGGTACTCAATGCTGGTGGATGGTCTCGAATGGGATTTTTACCAATAGAGAAAAGAATCGAACGTTACAATCGAGTTGAGGAAAATTTAGAGAAAATTGACCTAAGTTCAGTGCGATTAGCGATTCAGACCATGCCGCCGTTTCCATGGCATTTTGGTGGGCAAAGCCACCACAACTTATTTGTTGATGCCGACGAAATCATCGATTTCTGTACACGTACTGGGCACCATATTTGTCTAGACGTCTCTCACTCTATGATGGCCTGTAATTATTACAATTGGGATATTTCTGAGTTCCTCAAAAAAGTTCTGCCTTTTACCATTCATTTACATATCGTTGATGCAAAAGGTATTGATGGCGAGGGTGTACAGATTGGTAAAGGCGATGTTGACTTCAACATGCTTAGTGATTTGATGAATGCTTATGCGCCCGGCGTTCAATTCATTCCAGAGGTTTGGCAAGGTCACAAAAATAAAGGAGAGGGGTTTTGGGATGCGTTGAGGTTTTTGGAAAAAATTGGTTTTTAAAGGGTATATTTTTTGAGAGATCATTTTCGTTTTCTTTAACACCATCTTCTACTTGATATTTATTGCTAAAAGACTTTGGAGTTGTTTTATTCGAATTACGGCTTAGTAAATGTAAAAAGAAATTTTAGATAAAAAATTTCCAAGTAGAAGATAGAAAATTTATATATGTTAGATAATAAAAATGAAAATATTGATTGTGGGTTTAGACAGAAAAGCTCAACACGAAAAGAGCTTATCATTGGCGTTTACTAAGTTAGGGGAAAAAAATGAAATTTTTGGATACGGTAAATATCTTGAAGGTTTCTCAGGTTATTTATCGGAAAGGTTTCTTATTGGACCAATCATAAAAAAAATAAATTTTGATTTATTAAAAATCGTTGAAAGAGAGAAACCAGAAGTCGCCTTTTTTTATCGAGCACTGGCTATTAAGCCAAGTGTATATTTGGAATTAAAAAAAAGGGGTATAAAAATAATTTTTTACAATCCAGATTCAATATTTGGAAAAAATGGAAAAAAAGTTTTTTGGAGATGGTATAGGTCATCATTAAATTTATTTGATATCAATTATGTATATAGAGAAGTTGACAAAAGAGATCTAATTAAAATGGGGTACTGTAATACTAAGATTTTGACGTCGCATTACGTACCTTGGCTTACATTTGTAGAAAAAATTAAACCTTTTGAAGAAAAAGAAGTTGATATAGGTTTCTATGGCCACTGTGAAGATGATGAAAGAATACATGTGGTAAGAGCGTTAGCAGAAAAGTTTGACAAAATTGAGGTGAACGGAAGGTACTGGAATAAATATTATAACCATGAAGAAACAAAAAATATAATTACAGGGGATGGTTTATGTATAAAAGATTATGTTGCAGCAATTAATAATACGAAAATATGCTTATCGTTCTATTCGACATGGAATAGAGATGACTATACGCGTAGAGTTTTCGAGATACCTGTGTGTGGATCAATCTTGGCAACGCCGTATACTCCAACTCTTGGAAATTTATATAACCAAGAAGAGGCTTTATTTTATAGCAATATAGATGACTTAAAATTGAAAATAGAGATAATATTGAAAGATAAAAGACTATGGTCAAAAATGCATAATGCAGGAAGAGCAAAAGCTTTAGTTTCAGGTTATGATATAAAAAGTACCGCACAAAAAATTCTAAGAGATATTGATTCAATATGGTAAAAATAATAGACATTATTATCATTATTGTATGGTCTGTCCGAAATATTATTACGTTCATACTCATTCCAACTAGAGTCGTACAAGTTATAAAATCATTGATTTTCTATAAAAAAATTAGGGAATCAAAAAAGTCTGATGTTGCTGTTATAGTTAGTGGTTATAAGTCGAGTGATGTCATTATTGATATAAAAGAAAATAACTATGATTTATATACTAATTCAAGTGGTTACTTATCTTTAAAAAGAAATAAGGTTGATAACTATATTTTACATTTTCAAGCTCCTTTTCACGAGCCATTATTAAAAGAGAGCTATAAAAAAAGACTCAATATTATTAATGAATTATACAGCCCCGAGTTTTTGATTGGATCATTCCAGAACAATATGCCGTTGCTCTTTCCGCAATCATATCTTCTATTTAAGAGTTGGCCCTTTTTGAAACCATATAATGGACCTGCATTTTTAATTTGGCTTACCTACAAATTAGGATACAAAAAAATTTACCTCTTCGGAATTGAGGGGACACAAATTTGCGGCTCAGTTTTAGGTTCAAGTAGTCAGGGTAATATATACTCTACCAATATTAAAGATATCATGCAAATGTCTAGTTTAATGCTCTTTGAATACAATAAAATATTTGATATTCTATTTAGTAATAATATAGAAGTGCATCAAGCTTCTAAAAGTTCATGGATTCAACCGATTAAAGAAAATAGAATCGTTACAAATATTGATGATTCATGGTCAAAAAAAGTGGATTGAATTGTATGTTTTTTTCTAATCGAAAATGGATAAATACCCCTCTCAATTATATAGGCTACCAATCTCTTCGTTATTTTTTTTCATATATTTGTAATTATTTAAGTATTCGCAACAAGCAATCTGATCTTGCAAGAAACGGTTATATCGTAATTAATGATTTTCTATCTCAACGCTCTCTAATCGAACTGCAGCAATATTTCGTTTCATCAGATACAGAGTCCTCCTTTGATGAATCTATTCAAGACGCCGGCACGTTGGTGGTGAGACAATCTACAACAATTGATGGTCCAGTAGAACTTAGGCCTTCGCTACATGAAATCTACAATACTCTAAGTACTTTTAATGATTTCTTCAAAATATCGCTAAACCAGAAAATATGGCTTGACAAAATCTATAATACCAAAGACGCTTGCTCGCAAAACGATATCCATTGCGATACATTTCATGCTGCATTTAAAGTTTGGTACTTTCCATTTGGCGTGACAAAAGATCAATCTCCTCTTTGTATATATAAAAATACACATCAGTTTTCTTTTAAGAGATTTTTTTTGGAATACATATGCAGTATTAGTGCCACTGAAGATAGTGAGCATAGTTGGAGGTTACCTAAGAAAGGTTTTTTTTCTAGTCTTGCGGGTGATAAAGTTTATTTTACTTGTGAACCAAATACTTTTGTAGTTGCGAATACTATGGCGTTTCACCATAGATCAATTTCATTACAAGATTCAATTAGATATCAAGTTCATTTGTCACTCCCTAGAGAAGCATTTAAATGTTTTTATCGTCGATCTTCTTGACATGTTTATAAGTAAAATTCTCTACAAAGCCTATCTATTAGGCGTTAAAAATAAATTTATTTATATTAATGGGTACAAATTGCTTCTGCCATATTCTCATCCTCTAATGTTTATAAATCGGTTTTATCCTTTATATGACTTGTTTATAGGTGATTTAGCAAAAATTATTCCTAGCGATCAGTATGTTATTGATGTTGGTGCAAATGTTGGTGATTCAATACTTAGAATGTTTTCTAAAAATCCATCCTTAACCTATTTTGGATTTGAGCCCGTTTCCCAGTTTTTTGATTTAGCTAAAATTAATTTGTCAGCGGCAAATAAAATTAATTCAAAAAAAATTAACCTTAATAAAATTAGTGTTGGTACATCTAATGTCTCATCGTTCTCGATTTCTAATGGAACAGCAAGAAAGTCAGATTCACCAAATGGTAATAGTCAAGTATCATTAGACGATTTTACTTTAAATTTGGATTCTCGCTGCGGGTTAATTAAAGTTGATACTGATGGGTTTGATTGGGATGTTTTAAAATCTGGACATAACTTAATTTCTAATGATCTTCCATTTCTATTTTTCGAGGCTCAAGTAGATTCTGATGCGCACTACCAGTCATATCTTGAGCAGATACATTTTCTTTTCCAGTTAGGTTATTGCTTCTCTATATTTGATAATTTAGGTAATTTTATTTGCCATTGTAAGGATTATTTGAGTGTTCTGAATTTTTTGAAATTACTCAAGATGGCTCCGGTTTATCCATTCAAAATACCGTATTTTGATTTTTGTGCATCTCATGAAACTAAATTTGATGAGATTGTTGAGATTGTTGAAAAATTTAATGCGACAAGATAATTTAAATTTATTTACTCTTAGGTTAACTAAATCGGGTTAATTTAGTGGGACGTCATAACCATCAGGAGTTATTTTATAAAAAATGTTTACTCGTTCTGTAGAAATAGAATATTTAATATTTTGGGCTCAACTTGGAAAGTTCCATGTAAGGACTAAATTTTAGTCTTTGTTTTTTTCAATGCTTTTAGACTTGGTAATACCTGACTTGAGCCTGACTGCAGGTGGTCCGACGAGAACCATCACGCAGTTATCTTCAGCTCTTGCCGCCTTTACTGGACTTGAGGTTAGGCTTATTAGTCAAGCGATCGAGGGTTCAGCTATCTTGTTGCCATCAGGAACCGCTGTTAAAACTCATATTGATAAAACCACGAGCCCCTTAAGTTTTAAACTTGGGCTACCAGCTCTGCGGGTCATGGAACGTGCTTTGTCTCAGAAGCAGCCGCAGATTCTTCACTTGAATGGAATATGGCATCCGCTCCTGCATTGGTGTGTCCGTTATGCCAAACGGCATGACATACCCTATATTATTCAGCCACACGGTATGTTAGAGCCATGGGCACTTGAGTGGCGTGCGGTAAAGAAACGTATTGCCTTAGCGGTTTATCAGCGTAGTGATTTGGAATCTGCGACGCTCTTAGTCGCTACTTCGGAACAAGAGGCCAATAATTTACGACGTCTCGGATTTAACAATTCGATAGTGGTGATTCCGAATGGTGTTGATCTCGTCGGATTGAAACTTCCGTCAACCACTAAAGCTGCCCTTCCAAGAGCGTCCCGTTATGCTCTCTTTTTAGGTCGAATTCATCAAGTAAAAGGCTTGGAGAATTTGCTCAGGGCTTGGGCAAGCCTTCGACCAGAGGGTTGGGTTCTGCAACTTGCTGGACCAGATGAGGCTGGACACTTGGGGTATCTCGTTGGGATAGCTGAACAGTTAGGGATTAGCGATGAGGTGCAGTTTTTGGGTGAATTAGATGATCGAGCGAAATGGACTATTTATAGGGGAGCTGATTTGTTTGTCCTGCCGAGCTTCAGTGAGAACTTTGGTGTTGTTGTTGCGGAAGCTTTATCGCAAGGCCTACCTGTGATCACAACGACTGGAACACCTTGGGAGGATCTTCGAACCTACGGCTGCGGGTGGTGGGTTGAGCCAAGCGAGGCGGGGTTGCGGGATGCTCTTAGAGAAGCGTTCAATCAGCCGGCTAATGGTTTAATCAAAATGGGCGAGCGTGGGCGCCAATATATTCAACGGTTTGACTGGTCGGTGATTGCTAGTCAGATGTTTGATGCCTATCGGTGGGTGCTTGGCCAGGGCGAACGGCCTTCTTGCTTGTTCAAAGAGTAAGCATAACGAGATCCAGAGTAATTTACGTTTGGACATAAGATTTTTCTATTATTGGCTTTAAGGACATTTGATGTTTATTTTAGGTATTAACGCGTTTCATGGTGATTCTTCTGCATGTCTTTTAAAAGACGGCGTTTTGATTGCCGCTGCTGAAGAAGAGCGTTTTCGCCGAGTCAAACATTGGGCTGGGTTTCCATCTGAGGCGATTCGCTGGTGTTTGGAAGAGTTTGGTATCTCTCTTGCAGATGTGAGTCATGTTGCATTGAACCAAGATGCGCAGGCGAACCTAAGTAAGAAAATCGTTTTTACTCTAAAAAAGAGGCCCGATTTGGGGATGTTGCTCGGTCGATTTCTTAATAAGCGCGCGCGCGCGAGTGTCGGTGAACATCTTAAGGCGGCATTTCCTGAGTCTACTTTTGCGGGAACTGTGCATGCGATTGAGCACCATGCTGCCCATCTTTCTTCTGCTTTTCATGCTTCGCCGTTTGATGAGGCAGTTGTTGTGTCTGTTGATGGATTTGGTGACTTTGCCAGTTCAGCTTGGGGTGTTGGGAGTGGTATTGAAATTAATGTTGAGGAGCGTGTTTACTTTCCGCACTCTCTGGGCATTTTCTACCAAGCGCTTACTCAGTTTATTGGGTTTCCTAACTATGGTGATGAATATAAGGTAATGGGGCTGGCACCGTATGGAAAGCCAGCGTACTTGGATCAAATGCGCCAAATCGTGATACTGAAAGCTGATGGTGGTTTTGAGCTGAACCTCGATTACTTTCGTCATCACCGTGAAAAGATTGAGTACGATTGGGAAGGCGGTTCGCCTTCTGTTGGTATGTTGTTTTCTCCCGCATTGGAAAAGCTATTGGGGCCGGCTCGAATCAAGAATGAGTCACTAACTGAGCATCACAAAGACATCGCACATTCCGTGCAGGCTATGTATGAAGAGGCCTTTTTTCATTTGCTGAATACATTACATTCTAAGCATCCAATGGATGCGGTAGCGATTGCCGGCGGGTGTGGAATGAATTCTGTCGCGAACGGAAAGATTCGGCTACGTACGCCCTTCAAAAAGGTTTATGTGCAATCTGCAGCAGGGGACGCTGGCGGCGCGATTGGTGCTGCAATGACGGTATGGCATCAAGTTGGGGGTGATGCGGCGAAGAAGCGTGGTTCGGTTCATGATCATGCTTACTGGGGTCCTTCGTTTACCGATGAACAGATAGGCCAATTGCTTGAGACTCAGAAGTCGCGCATTGAAGTGGAAGGTTGTGAGATCGACCATGTCAGTGATATTGCCGAGCTTGCTAATAAGACGGCGACGGATGTAGCAGATGGAAAGGTCATTGGCTGGTTTCAGGGGCGCATGGAGTGGGGGCCACGTGCGTTAGGTAATCGCAGTATCGTTTGCGATCCACGGCGACCGGACATGAAAGATATCCTCAATCTTAAGATCAAACGACGTGAATCATTTCGACCCTTCGCGCCATCCATTTTGCGTGAAGCGGTGCCGGACTGGTTTGAACAAGACGATGATGTTCCATTCATGATGCAGGTATACCAAATTCGTGAAGAAAAGCGCGCGCAAATTCCTGCGGTAACACATGTGGATGGGTCTGGGCGTTTACAAACGGTTTATGAACATACTAACCCTCGCTATCACGCATTAATTTCGGCTTTTAATGAGCTAACGGGGGTGCCAGTGGTTTTGAATACATCATTTAACGAAAATGAACCAGTTGTATGCAAGCCAGAAGAAGCGCTTGAGACTTTCCTGAGAACCAAGATGGATGTGTTGGTGATGGGTGGATGGATGGTGCGTCGAGGTTAAGAAGGTAACGTCACTTTTTTATTGAAAAGCAAAGTGCTCAGTTTTAAGAAAATCGATATAAGACTTCTTTTGTGATCGTTTTTCTTAGGCCGATCAACCAATCCATTTATTGCCAATTCTGATAGATTTCAAGTAGATTTGATGAAGGTTTCAATTATCACAGCAACATACAACTGCGTGTCAGTCATAGAAGATTGCTTGGTTTCGGTTGCAGGGCAATCATATGAAAACATCGAACATATTGTAATTGATGGCTCTAGTACAGATACAACACTAGAGGTATTGCAGAATCATAGACATGCATTAACAAAAATAGTTAGTGAAC
>Ga0255782_10001979_pt1 | contig 17008 bp, 10 predicted proteins | sample 101ome_26_FD_179980 | JGI IMG/M metagenome (GOLD analysis project Ga0255782, IMG submission 179980) | Coastal salt marsh microbial communities from the Groves Creek Marsh, Skidaway Island, Georgia - 101408AT metaG (version 2) | ecosystem: Environmental > Aquatic > Marine > Intertidal zone >...
CCGTCGCGTACACGGTGCGCGCGAGACGCGCGAGACGCGCGCGCGATGAACTCGAGTGTGAACGCGTGGAGGAGGAGGGCGCGATTCGATAAGAGGGGGTGGTGTGGTGTGGTCGTCGCGCGTGTCGGTCGTTGTGTGACGCGTGGAGGGGGTGTGGATGGACGCGCGAGCGGAGCGGACGCGCGAGACGGGGCGCGAGACGAGAGACTGACGAATCGATTACGCCGCGCGCGCGTTGTGTTTTGTCGACGCACAGGATCGCGTCCTTTCGAAAACCGTCGTGCCGAAGACGTCTTTACATCTCGTCGCGTTGTGTTGTTTGCAGATTGCGGTCAAGTACGAAGAGATTGAGGAACGAGTGCCGACGATGGCCAAGCTTCGAGCGTGGACGTCCAACATGTACTCGTCGGATATCATTCAAAAGATGGAGTTGGCGGTGCTCATCGAACTCAAGTGGGAGCTGGGCGTGCTCACGCCGGCGCACTTTTTGGAGTCCTTCTTGGCGATGACGTGCAACGGAACGACGGCTGAGGATGAAGTCGATGTCGGGGTGTGGACGCCGCGGTATCGCGAAGATCTCAGGGAGCTCGTGTGTCAGTTGTACTCGCTGTGCGTGCACGACGTCGAGTTGACGAATAAGCCGCCATCGCGCGTCGCCGCCGCCGTGATCGCGGCGGCGCGACTCAACTTGGGTCTGAAGCCTCTGTGTCCGCCCGCGCTTCGTACCGTCGCGAACGTTGTGCCGCAACAGATTTATCCCATCGTCATGCGGATCCACAGAATGTGGGAGGAGGCGTGCGCCGAGGACGAGACGATGGATCACGACGCCGAGGAAAAGGCGCCGGCGAAGAACTTCAGCTCGCTCGCGATCGATGTCCCAGATGTCAACACGGAACTATATGAGGATCAGAAACAGAGATTGACGGAGAACGCGTCGCCTGTGTCTCCGTTTGACATGCACTGGGACGAATGAGTCTCGCTCGCCGCCGCCGCCGCCCTCGCCTGAATGTGTATATTTACCGGCATTAAGCGGCATCATTGTTCAGGGAGGGTGAGAGACAGAGAGGGAGAGAGAGAGAGAGAGAGAGAGAGAGAGAGAGAGAGAGAGAGAGAGAATGAGAGAGAGAGGGAGAGAGAGAGAGAGAGTTCAATTGAGACAAGAGAAAACAACAATACTGGGTGGAGCCGGGTAACACAATTCGGCTTTCATACAAGATCAAGATCAACCCTGAGTTGCGAGGTGTTGTAACAATGTAATATCTATCTACGAGCTAAACTTGCTATCCTAGTGTGTACATGTGTGCGTATCTGTGTCTGTGAACTTTGCGTGTGTGTGTTGTGCGCGCGCGCGCGTTTCCCTCAGCCTCGGGTGCGCTCGACTAATACCGTAACCGCTCCTCGGTGACCGTAAACGTACCTCCACGACGTTTCGCCGGTACGTCCCACGTGGCGACGCCGGCGTACTCACCGTACCCGACCGTCTCGTTCGACGGCGTCAACAAAATTCTCTGCGTCACCGCGTTCGACCACTCCACCGGAAGAAAGTCCTTGTACTCACCTCCTCTGTGCGGGGCGAGCGTCGACTTCGTCACCAATACCGCCGCTCGATGCGCGTTCGACAAACGCTTAAACAACCTCGCCGCAGCGGTGAAGACTCGCTGAATGTTATACGGCGCCCCGTGGTCTTTCCTCGACGCTCGATCGAGCCAATAAAACGCCGCCACGTTGTCACAAATCACCACGCGCTGCGTCGATCCCATCCCCGCCGTCGTCCCACCACCGATTCCACCCCCTTCCTCCCCACCACCGTCCCTTCCCCTCGCCACCGCGTCCATGAACCGTCCATCCGTCTTCGCCGCCGCCACCTCTCCTCCCCACGCCGCGTCCAGCGCCGTCAGCGTCTTCAACACGTCCACCATCGAGTGCGCGCGCACGAGCGTGAACCTCGACATGGACTCCTCGTACACCTCATCCCGCGCTCGCTCTCGCGCGTTTTCCTTCGCTCCCACCAGCGCATCCGTGATGTTTCTATTCAACGCCCGCAAGACGCGCAACTGGTCGAATTTCCCGTCGCAATCGATCACCACCACCCGCGCCTCGCTCCCTCCGTACCGCGCCCCGTCTCGTCGACGCGGAAGCACGACGCGCGCCGCGATCTCAATCGCCAGTTCCGTCTTCCCCGAGCCCGCACCGCCGACGATCTCGATGAGTTCTCCCGCGCGAAGCGCCGGCTCGGGCGCGTCATCCATCCACGGGATGCTCGTCGGCATCGGTTCGGCGAGCGCGCGATCGAGGTACTCGCGCGCGGTTTCGTCGGGGGCGAGGAATCTGAGCGCGTCCTCGAGCGAGTTCATCGCCCGTCGTCGACCGCGGCGTCGGACGACGACGACGACGTGTGCGGTCGCGGCGCACCCGCGCACCCGTCGGTCGTCGTCGACCGTCATCACTCGACGGCGCGCGCGCGGTGTGACGACGACGACGGCGATGACGCGCGGCGAGGTATCTTCGAGCGCGTTCGATTATCTGTGCGTGGAGATGGTGAACGACGCCCTCGATCGCGCGTCGACGAGACGCGCGCGCGATGATGGTTTCGGTGGTGCGTCGAGCGCACAGGATGGTGGTGGTGATTACGACGACGCCGACGACGTTCGCGACGACGCCACCGTCGCCGCGGCGTGCGAGACGCTCGCGCGAACGGGTGAGAGAATCGGTGAGCGGTGCGCCGAGCGCGCGACGCGCGGGATGGATCCTTTCGCGGATGAACAGAGCGCAATCATGTGCGCGTGTAAAGAGTTTTGGACGCTGGCGCACGGAAAACGAGCCGACGCGCTCAAGACGAACAATAAGGGCACGTTCGTGTTTCACGACGATTCTTTCAGGGCGATGCGAGGGGTGGTGGGCGGCGCGCGCGCGCGAGGGACGAGCGGGACGAGCGGGACGAGGCTCGCGAGCGACGACGGCGGCGGCGGCGGCGCGTCCGCCTCGGACGTCTCCACCGCGGACGCCGATCCGCGCGTTCGCGCCTACCTCGCCCTTCACGCCGGCATCATTCGAGGCGGTCTTCGAGCGCTCGGCGTGCGCGCGCGCGTTCGAGGCGAACTCCGAGCGCCGTCCGGGTCTTCGGCGGCGGCGCGCGTAGACGCCGCGCTCGCCCTCGACCCGCCCGCCGTCGCGTTCACCGTGGACGTCGTCCGAGCGACGGACGAGCGCGCGTGACGACGACGACGACGACGACGGGCGTCCCGCCGACGCGCGCGGTGTGACGACGACGACGACGTGACCTCGACGCGAGAGAATAGGTAGTAGACGATAGAGACGAGTTGTGACAAATATCTGCAACTCCAGAAGGGTACTCACGACGGTTCACGACTCGTCGCGACCGGCTCTCCCTGATGACACACAGAGGTGACGAAATTCACGAACGCGCCGACGTCGCGTCACACGCGCGCGACGACGACGCGACCGCGCGATCGACCGCGCATCGCGACGAGAAACGCGAGCGCGGTCGCGACGAGGGCGCGCGCGCGAGAGACGCGAGAGACGCGCGAGATCGAACGATCGGTCGGTCGGACCGCTCGATCGGGACTCGGGACTTTCGGGTCGGGTCGCGCGGACGCGGTGCGGTGCGACCGGTGCGCGTCGAGCGGTGGACTGGCGTGAATAGTGAAGACACTCTCTTCGTCGTCGTCCTCGACGCGGTCGAGCGCGATGTTCGCGCGGTGTGGATTGCGAGACGGGAAAACGAGACGCCGTCACGATCGGGGGAATGTCCATCTCGAATCGGATGCCGATCGAGCGTTTGCGCGACGGATCGATCGCGCGGTGGACGCGTTGACGCGATGCATGTCGTCAAAAACGTCATCTGTCGGTGCGGAGACGAACGCGAAGACGTCCTCTGGGTCGTCGGCGTCGTCGGACGACGATACGTTTTCGATCGGCGGCGGCTTGGGTGGCGACGACGGCGACGAGAGGAGACGGGAGAGCGAACGCGGGACGAGCGGGAGCGCTGAAGGAGGACGAATGTTGTGGGAAGATGAGTGGCCGAGCGTGGAATCGGTGTCGCTGATTAATCGAGCGATTTTTCAGGCGCCGCCAAAGTCGTACGACGATAGATCGCACCCGTGGTCGCCGGCGCACTACGTCAGGTTGAGAAGCGGCGCGGGGTACGATTTTCCGTGCGTTTGGGTCCCGTGTCGACGAACGAACGCGGAGCGTGTGATAATTCACTGTCACGCCAATGCGTGCGACGTGGGTCACATTCACACGCTCTGCGCGAGAGACGCTGAGTGTTGGCGAGCAAACGTGTTATTGGTGGAGTATCCGGGTTACGGAATGTCCGAGGGCGTGGCGTACGAAACATCGGTGGATAGACACGTCGCGGCGGCGTACGTGTACGTCACGGAGGAGTGTAACGTCAAACCCTCCGATGTTTGGGTCCTCGGTCGATCCTTAGGCACGGGACCCGCGACGAAGCTCGCGGCGGCTGTGGAAAGCCTTCACGGATCGCGCCTGGGCGGAGTCATCCTGCACTCGCCGTTCACGAGCGTCAAGGAAGCTGGTTTGGCGCTTCTCGGACAGATTGCGCATATCATGACGGACAGATGGGACAATCGCGAGTGGATTAGACGATACAAGACGAGGACACTCATCATACACGCGCTCGAGGACGAAGTCGTGCCGTACGCGCACGCGACGATTCTCAACGACATCCGAACCGTTCACGGTCTGCCTTGCGAGCTCCACTCCACGCACGGCACGCACAATTTCTTCTCGTATTATCGAGACTATTTGCAGCCAATCTTGGAGTTCATCGATGCCGGCATCAAGCCCGGTATGATTCCTCGCAAGATTGCGCCGCTGCCCGATCCCATTCCTCGCGCCGACTTTTCAGAGTCTCAGGTTAGGAAAATCATGGCCATGGTCAAGGCGCAGGCGCCCAGCGAGGACGAGGACGAGATACCGATCGCGTTAAGATTCTACGGCATGGTAGACTCCGTGGGGGAGACCATCACGTCGCCGACGAAGAAGAAGAATGGCTTTAGTCGTTTCGGATCGAGCTCAGCGGAAACCGCCCCCGCGGCGGATCACAAAATGCCCGTTCCGCCGCCCATCCGGAGTCCGAAGACGCCGATCGGGACGAAGAACATCTCACCGACGTCCACCATCGTCGCTGCCGAGAGCGTGGCGATGGACGAAGCCGCGGACGAGATGATTTTGACCCCAGGCGGGGCGAAGCCCCGCTTGGCAGTGCTGTAAAATAAAAAATGTGTACATGCAGCTTGTTGAAATAAAATTAAAATCAATTGATCGATCACGCGATCAGTCGCAAGAGCTGCCCAGAGAGCTCGAACGACTTTCCGGTCTCCTCCAAACACCGATCCTTCTCCTCTCTCGACCATCCCTCGGCGACGTCGTTGAGCACGCTTCTCACTCGCGTCAACGATGCGTCCAAACCACCGTTCTCTCGCCACTCGTAAAACTCGAGTTCTTTACCGTCCAATATCATCTCGCTCACTTTTCTCCCGATCATTCGCCCCCCCGCGCTGTGCGCGAAATACACGTTGTAGTAGTGACAGATGAATTCCGGCGGCGACTCGCTCGCCAGTTTCGTCAAAAATTCCGCGTACTCCTTCCCCGCCCCGGTTGCCTCTCGCGGGGTCAGATCGAATCGCTCGATCATGTACTCGATATCTTTACGCAACGCCTCGGAGCGCTCCAATCCGTTATTCTTAAACGCTCCGTACGTGTCGTTGTTCTCCGGCGCGGCGACGACGCGTTCCATGGCGTCGTACACCGCCGCCGACTCGACCAAAAAATTCAAGTATCCCTCCACCGTCGGGGCCCATCGCGCCACCGGGCGCTGTTCCGCCTTGGTCGCGTCGGTGTTTTTCTCACCCTCCTTTGGCGCCTGCTCTCGCGTGTGCAGGGACATGGCGACGCGTCGCATCTCCTCGACGAAACCGCGCTGACGTCCCATGGATGATCCGTGGCCGTGGCCGTGACCGTGCGCGCGCGGGGCGATGTTGGCGCGCGAGCGAGCGACGCGGGGACGCGTGGATGTCGCGCGCATCGTTTGGGCGCAACGCGCGAGCGTCATGACGATCGAACGACGCGCGGACGTCTGGGGCACGATGGGTGATGGGAAGCCCCTGAAGAGAGGTTTAGCGCGCGTTGGCGGGACGGTCGAGCGGTCGAGCGATGGATGGGTTGATGAATACATTAATTGACAGATGATTATTATCTAATAAATCTAATTCGGGGGAGTCGATGCGCGCGTCATCGACGCTTGGCGCCGCGGAAACCGCCACCGCGGTCGGCGCGGTCATAATCGGCGTCTCGACGGCGAAACTGACGCTGGCGAAAGGCGTCTCGCTCGTCGAGGATTCGAAACAGGGCGCCGACGGCGTCGACGATGTCTTCGCTGCCGTCGGGGAGAGGTTTTCTGGGGGACATCACCTTGAGGGCGAGCGCGGCGTCGATCTCTCGACGGACGTCGGTGAGGAGGTCCATGGTGTCGGCGCACTGAGAATCGACGACGATCCAGTCGTCAAGCATGGTGCGCGGACGAGCGACGTTTTCGTCCGTAGAGGTGGATTCCTCGATGATGGGTTCGCCGGACTCGTTGAGAAGAGGCGGTTGCGGCGGTGAAGCAGAAGAGACGCTCTCGGAAGAGGATGACGCGTCGTCTCCAGAAAAGTCTCGCTTGGAGAGGTTGTGGCCGCCGAGCAACATGAGCTGTTCCGGACGCATCGCCGTGACGTCTCTCAGGAACACCTGTGAACTGAGCATCATCTCTTTGTACAGGAACCAACGAGGTAAGGGTGTGCGATCACGCGGAGGCTTGCGATGGAAAGCCACGCTCGACGGATGCAAGCCCGCGTGTTCTTCAACTCGAGTCCGCAGCGTGCCAAAGTTGCCGAACTGACGACGCGACGCGATGTTTCCTGGAAGACCAGACGCCCACACCGCGGTGAAGAGGGACTCGTTACCGGCGTTGTAGTTGACGGAGGCGTCGTAGCGCAGAGTCTTTTTCGAAGCCGAGCGGCCGTCCAGATCGTAATCTTGCACGAGTCCAATTCTGTTGAGCTCGTGTAAGAGCTGCGACCGAACAGACGTGATGGTGTTGAGGGCGACGATAGAGACGAAATTATCGCTCGCCCAGCGTCGAGCGCCGTCCCATCCTTGTTCGTTCAAAACATCTTGGAAGGCGTCGTACGCTCGCACGGTGGCGAGTAAATCAGACGTCGCGCAAAACGACTGTCGAATCTCTCGTGCTTCGTCTCTCATTCCGGGAGGAACGTAAAACGGATCTCGAGAGCTGAAGCATGCGGCCGCCGTGAGAACTGGATCGAGACACTTCATGACCGCACCCATGATCAACATTCTCCCAGTTCCCGGATCGAGCGGGAGCACCGATAACAGCCGACCCATCGGCGTCAAGATTTCGCCACCCGACGCTTCGTTAGGCTTGATGGCTCCAAGTTTGAAGAGTCTGTCCATGGCGTATTCCACCGTTTCGTCGGAGGGAGGATCCATGGCTTTTGAGAGGAAGTGCTGCACACCGTCGTGCGTCATCGAACACGTTTGAAGACAGGTAGCCTCGAGAGCAGTTCGTTGAATCTCCGGCGTCGGTCGTTCCGCCATCGCATGTAGGGTTCCGTGAGAATATATTCTGTAACACGATCCGGGAGCCACTCGACCGGCGCGACCGGTGCGCTGGGTCGCGCTCGCGCGCGACGTTGTCACCGTTTGCATCATCGACATGCCACTTTCGGCGTTCCAGGACATTTCGCGAACGAGTCCGCTGTCGACGACGGCGAGGACGTCGTTGATTGTGACAGACGACTCGGCAATGTTCGTGGCGAGAATCACCTTTACGACGCCATCCTTGGCCGGAACGAACACCTTTTGCTGTTCTTCTTGTGGAATTGTCGAGTGGAGCGGGATGACGTTCAGTTTCTCGTACAATTCGGGATCCGTGGTTTCCTCAAGAATGGACATCGCCGACTTGATCTCATCCCATCCCGGAAGGAAGCAGAGAATGCTTCCTTTCCTTCCAGCATCTGTCTCGACCGCCGCGACGTGTTTCGCAACCTCGACGAGTAATTGAATCGTCAGTTCGCTGACCTCCTTTGCTTTGTTCGCGCGAAAAATCTTCGTATTGACGCCCACTTTCATGGACGACTCTCCAGTGCGAGCGTTTCGCAAGGCGACAGCTCGTCGAAGCGCGCGGACGCGCGACGACGCACGTAATCGACGAGGCGATACGGCTTTTGTTGAAGTGCCTTCTAAGTTCATCTCCATGTCTTCAATCTCGGAATCAACGTCCGAATCATCGTCGTCGTCGTCGTCGTCCTCGTCATCTTCGTCGTCGTCCTCGTCCTCGGACACTTCGACATCCACCCCCTCGTCCTCAGCCTCCGAGATCTTTTCGAGCTGTCGAGCAGCCATTTCTTCCGCTTCGGCCTCCTCTAGCTCGCGCTGAAGGGTCACATCTTGAGCCGCGAGTAAATCTTTGGCGAGCTTTTTCAGATGCCCCGGGATTTCGCGCCTCGGCGCTGCGGAGGACTCTTCGCTCGCCAAGCTCTCGTCTTCGATTTCGACTTCACCTCCTCCGTCGAGCATGTCTTCGAGGTGAACGATCTCGACCGGGTGACGCGGTTTCGTCGGCACGCTCATCAAAGGAACGTTTTCTGTCGCGCCCGATCCCGCAAAATAATCGCTGAAGGACTCGGCGTCCAGCGTCGCGCTCATGAGGATGACTCGTAAATCCGGTCTCGTCGAGATGAGCTCTCGAAGCAGAACGAGTAAGAAATCGGTGTTGATATCTCGCTCGTGCACTTCATCGATCATGACGTGCGAGATGCCCTCCAACTCTTGGTCTCTCATCAGTCGACGAAGTAAAACGCCCGTGGTGACGAATTCTATGTTGGCAGCGTCTCTCGGCGCGTTGCCGTGCAACCTCACGGCAAATCCAACCGAATTCCCGATCGGTTCGTCCCGCTCGGCGGCGACGCGTTCGGCGACCGATATCGCCGCAATTCTTCGAGGCTGCGTGACGATGATGCGCGTGTTCGGTCCCTGACCTTGCGCGATGGCGTCCTCTAAGATGTACTGGGGACACTGCGTGGACTTGCCGCTCCCGGTACCTCCGGAAACCACCACCACCTGATGGTCGCGCAGCGCCTCCACTAGATCCTCACGAATAGCTTTGATCGGCAGTGCGTCTCGAATCTTTTTCATCGCCCCTTGCGGACTTTCCTCGTCTTCTAGCGCTCGCTGCAATCGTTTTTCCTCTTCTTCTAGATATTCTGAGTTTTCGCTCGCCGTTCGCTCCGCCGCGCGAGACGCCCGCGCGGCTTTGAGGATTTCTTCCGCCTTTGACGGTCCCTCGGACGACTTACGCCACTTTGATTCTTGTCGAGCGACGAACTTGGCCTCGAAAGCCGTCTGAATCTCTTCGAGTTGCGCCATACGCTCGTCGTGCTCGGCGGGCGAACCCATCGCCTCGACGAGGACGTCGATCCCCCTGTCCGGCAAAGGCGGAACCGACATCATCGACACGTGGTTCGCGGGAGACGCATCGATTATCCGATTCAACTCTTCCACGCGAGCGCGTCCGAGGATCTCGATGAGCGGCTTATCGACGACGTTTATGACGGCTTCCGCTTCGCTCCCCGCTTTGCTGATCGCCTGCCCTTGCCCCTCGAGTCTCTTCCCGCCGTCTATAAACATACTGACTTCCGTAACGAAGTTTTTACCCTTCTGTGACGTCGTCATGATCGGGCGAGACGCGCCCACCATTTCCAGTAAGAGTTGACTACGATTTTTGCGCGCCTGTTGTCTATCCTTGGCTTCTTCCATTCTCATTTTTCGCACGTCGGGTGGATTCTTCGCGTTGACGCCGCACTCCTTGAACTCTTTGTACAGATCAAACAGCGCGAGCGTCTGCGACTCCTTCTTTGAAAACGCCACGCCCGTGTTCAAGAGCTCGATGTCCCCGTTCTCCTTGACCGTCGCATCCGGAGGAACTATTTGGAGCGCCTCCTTGGGCACCGTCGTTCGCACGGCGGTGATAAACGTCTGATCGTGCGCCGGTCCACTCATCGCCGTGGACGTGCGCTGCTTGTACAACATCTTGATCGACGCTTTGTGCAATATATTTCGAATGTTTTGTCCGTCTATTCCCTCATCTTTGAGCACCTTACCCTTCTGTCGCGTCATGACGTCCCTGCCGTTTTCTCCCCGCGTCGGCGGCGCCGCCTTGACCCGCTCCGCCTTCCCGCCCCTCTTCTTCCCCTCGCTCGGCGGTTTCCCTCGTCCTCCGCGTCCACCGCGTCCACCGCGTCCACCGCGTCCACCGCGTCCACCCCGTCTGTCTCCCCAACGCCCGCCGCTCTTCCCGCCCTCTCTCGCCTTTTCGCCGCCGCCCTTCCCGCCGCCGCCCTTCCCGCTCCCCCTCCCCCCCGTCGTCGTCCCCGACCCGCTCGCCGAGGACGACGCCCGCTTCGCACCACCACCACCTCCGCCTCGCCCGCTCGCGAACGCCACCGCACCCGTCCTCCCGCTCGTCCCGACGCGTCCGCGCCCCGTCCTCGCCTCCGCCGCGCGCGCGTCCCGCGCGCCGATCCACCATCTCCCCCTCCCACCGACGATCGTCGTCGCGAACGTCCGCGCGCGCGCGTCCGCTCCCCCTCTCCACATCGTCCACGCCCGTCCGCGCGCGACGACCGCGGTCGCCGTCGTCATCCCCCCCGTCGTCGTCATCGCCGCCGCCGTCGTCATCGCCGCCGCCGTCCCCGCGACGACGACGGTCGCGACCGTCGACGCGCGCGCCAAGCCTCGTCCCGCGAACGCGCGAAAGCGCATGCACGCACGGTGGCCGTCCGCGCTCACCGTCGATCGGGCTTTGTCGTCGACGCGCGCGGACCGATGACGCGACGGGACGGATGAATGAAATGCGTGGGTGAATTAATTAATTAATTAAAGTCTCGAGACGACCGCGCGACGCGACGACGCGCGCGCATCGTCGACCGCGTCGCGCGCATCGCGCGTCCGACCGTCGCGCGCGCCGCGTTGCCGACCGTCGCGCGTCATCGCGCGCGGCGGCGGTCGCCGGGACGTGGAGGCATCATTGACGGGTCGTGACTCGTCGAGGAGTCCCTCTCGCGGTCGCCTCCATCGTCCACTCGACGGTTGACGCGCGCGAGTGACGCGCGCGCGCGAGACGATCGGCGACCGACGATCGACGATGGACGGCGTCGACGAGGAGGAGGATGGGTATTTATCCGCGGGCGCGCGCGCGCGCGTGGACGCGACGCGGGCGATGACGACGACGACGCGAAAAGCGCCGCGACGAGACCGCGGGGGAACGACGAGGACGCGCGACGGTGTGCGTCTCTTGGCGAGGCCCGCGCGCGAGGTCAGGGGCGAACGGCCGAGCGAGAGCGCGCGCGATGGTGGCGACGACGACGTGTGCGCGCGGTCGCGACGACGACGAACCGATGACGACGACGGCGTCTCGGGACGGATTCGCGACGAGTACGCGCGAACGGTGGCCAAGATGAAGGCGAGGTGTGAGACGAGCGAACGGGCGTTGGTGGAGGAAAAGCGACGCGGGGAGGAGGCTCGAGAGGGGTATGAACGAGACGCGCGCGCGTTGGGTGAAAGGGCGCGGCGAATGGAGGAGGAGATTGAGAAGATGAGGCGAGAGAACGCGGCGCGCGAGGAGACGCGGACGCGGGAGACGCGCGAGGCGAGAGAACGCGAGAATGTGCGCGAGGTGGAGATGCGGGAGCGATTGGATGCGAGTGAGACGGCATTGACGCGCGCGAGGCGAGCGTTGGAGACGAGCGAGAGGGCGCGAGAGGAGAGTAAGAGACTGTTGGCTGAGGCGAACGCGCGGTGCGACGAACAAGAGGCGAGCGTGTTTCACGCGGTGAAAACGGCGGAGAGACTCAAGAGACGCGCGGAAGAGGCGGAGATTCGGGCGAAAAATGCCGAGAACGCGCTCGTGGTCAATCGAGAGAGCGATGCGATGCATAACTGCGCGTTGGTGGAGCGGGCGTCGAGGCGAGTGACGGATGAACGCGCCAAGAGCGACGATTTGGAAAAGAGATTGGCGCAGACGACGGAGGCGTTGGAGGAGTTGCGGGCAAAGATGGCGCCGAACATGGAACGCGCGCGATTAGAGGGCGCGCAGGCGTACAAAATGCGCGTCGAGACGCTGTCGTCGCATCAGGAGGATCTCAAGCGCGAGGTGGCGGCGAGAGACGCCGTCGTCGAGAGTCTTCGGGGAGAACTCGTCAAGGCGGACGCGCGTTTCAACGAGCTCAAACGCGGGGCGGAGTTTAAGATTAAGTCTCTCGAGGATCGATTCGCGGACGTCGAGCGACGATTGGCCCAAAAGGAGGCGCACGTCAAGGCGCTGACGATTGAACGCGACAGGGAGACGACGGCTCGAGTCGAGCAGACGGAGATTCTCGAGCAATCGTGCTCGAAAGACTTCGCCATAGCGTCTTTGCTCCGGCGACTCGAAGCGCACGTGTGTGAATTGCACGCGCGAGCGGACGAAGCGGCGAAGATGCTCCGCACGCAGCGTAAGGGAGACGCGACGAAGATGGTGGTGTTGAGAGCTCGAGCCCAGGCGGCGAGACGCGCCCGGGACGCCGCCAAGGCGCACGCGTCGGCGCTCGTGCGGGAGAACGAAGAGTCCTTGTTACGAATCGGTGTGATGGAGGTGCAGCTGAAAGACGCGGAGAGAATGATTGAAAACGCCAATCGCGAGTGGTTGGACGAGTGTCGACGTCGCGAGAGCGCCGAGTCCGCGGCGTCCCAGGCGGAGGGTGAACTGAGCGATGCTCACGCGAAGATCAAATCGCTCGAATCCGAGCGCGCTTCCATCGAACGCGAGAACGCGCAGTCGTTCGCGACGGCTTTGGAGCGAAACATGCACGCCGAGGTTCAAATCTCCGAATTGAACGAACGGATGGAGGCGCTCCATTTGGAACTCTACGCGGCGTCCGAGGCTTTGGTGGGCGCTCGCGAAGAGGTCAGCACGGCAACGACGCGCGAACAGACGCTTCGATGGAGATCTCAAGAGTTGGAGTGTCAAAACGACACCCTTCGCAGAACGCTCGAGGAGCAGAGAGCGTCCGCAAGCGATTACGATGACGTCGCAGCCGCCTTGGCGAAACGGGAGGAAGAATTGGCCACCGCGGAGGCTCGTGCCGCGAGACTCGATTGCGAGTTGACGGACGCGAAGATAGAGGCGCGACGCGCAAAGGAGCGCATGGTGAAGATGTGCATCGAAATGGATGAACTTCGACCAAAAGAGACGTCAACCGTCGCCGACGGCGACTTCGTCGCCGCCGTGCGCGAGGAACTGTCCAAGGAGACGATCGTCGCCCCGGGCGCCCTCGCACTCAGTCCAGATCAAGTGCTCCTTCCTCAAACCCCGGAAGAATCGGAACACGAGCCCGCTCGCGCGCATGCGCTTCCCGCCACCAACCCGTTCGCCGCCGCCGCCGCCGAGACGGGAAAGGAAAACGTCGCCACTCCCAAGGGCACGAAACCTTCCGCTCGTCCTCGCGCGCGCGTCAACGCGCCCCCTTTGTCCCCGCTTTCTTTGCTCAATATTCGTTGATTATACCAGACGAAGACGAACCAAGCAACACGCGCGCGCCTCCGACGCCTCGCGAGACTCCTCGACCCCAGACTCCGTCCCGGAACGCTCATGCTCCCTCCGGTCGGCGCCCTTCGCGGCGTCGCCCCACCCGATGAAAACCCGCCCACGACGTCTTCCGACGTCATCACCCTTCGCTCGCGACTCCTCGCCGCCTCCGTCGCCGCCACCGTCGCCGCCGTCGTCACCAATCCACTGGACGTCATCAAGACGCAAATTCAGACCAACCACGCCCTCCTGGGCTCGGACGCGATGAAGATCGGCGCGCGGGCGAAGAGGTGCCCGGTGACGTGTCCGACGACCGGGAGCGCGATCACGATGTGCGCGCCGGAGTGCGCACTGCCGACGAGGACGATGGACGTGGCGAGGACGCTGGCGCGGCGAGAGGGCGCGAGAGGCTTTTGGCGAGGCACGGGCGGTGCGCTCGTCGCGGCGTTTCCCACGGTGGGGATATATCTACCCTGTTACGATTACGCGCTGGAATACCTGGTGGAGACGATGGGGACGGACCCGAGCGTGGCGCCGTTGGCGGCGGGCGCGGGGAGCAGGACGCTGGCGGTGTTGGGATGCGCGCCGTTAGAATTGGCGCGAACGCGAGTGCTCGCGACGAAAAAAGGGAGCGAAGGCGTGTACGGACAGAGCGGCGGACGCGCGTTCGTCGGGGCGCTGCGAGCGACGGCGATTGGACGAGGTGGTGGGTACCTGGCCGCGGTTCGAAGCGCGTGGACGGGCGTGGGACCGACGTTGGCGCGCGACGTGCCGTATAGCGCCATGTACTGGTGCGCGGTGGAGCGATTGCGGACGTATTTAGGAGGCGATGAGATCGGACGACGAGGTGAACGGGCGCGAGACGAATTGGTTCGGATTAATTTCGTGAGCGGGTGCGTGGCGGGCGCCATCGTGGCGGCGGCGACGACGCCCCTCGACGTGGTCAAGACGAGAGTGCAGATACGAGACATCACTCCGAGTTTCGCGTCTTCGACAGAGAGCGCACCTGGAATATCGAGACGAGGAATACTAGGAGAGATCATCACCGTCGCGAAGACGGGAGGCGTCGGTGCGCTGTACGCTGGGTGGGGCGCGCGCGCGGCTCGAGCGGCGCCCACCGGCGCAATCGTGCTCGTCGCTTACGAATTAGTGAAAACACTCTGACGATTAGATTAGCAATACAAGCGAAAGAATAGTCTAGATTTTCTCATCACCATCCGGTGTGTGACTTTTTAACCCGTAAAGTTTGAGCGACACACGACGCACTGTCCCGTCTCCATGGAGGACTTCTCCGAGTGCATCGCTCCGCACGCGACGCACCGCACCCCGTCAGAAGATTTCGGTATGGATTCGAGCGTCGCCGCGCACATTTTCATCGGATCTTCGTCCGCGGGAATGTCGTTGTTCGTTTCACCCGCGGCGACGCACTGCTGCAACATCGCCTCGAGTTTACCGTGGCTCGATGGCGGGGAAATCTCCATGAGGCGTCGAATCATTCCACCCGCCATGCCCGCGTTGCCCGCTTTGAAATTTTTCGCGCTCCCGAATCTAAGTGCGGCGCGTCTGTGTCGATCTTCGATGTACGGAAGAGTGACGAGATGACGCGTCAGCCGAGCGCACTCGCTCGTGTTGGCGGCTAAGAACGTGGACGTGTCTCGAAGAATTTTACACGCCGTGGCGTAGGCGGAGCAATTCTTCGCGATCGGGTTCCCGCTGTGCACGGCGTTCACCGCTCCGGCGACGAACGCGAAGAGCGCTTCGCTGAGCTTGTTCGCGTCGAAGAGTTTGATTCCTCGCTCGAACTCCTTCTCTGGTTTGATGACGTCCGTATCCGGGAGCGAAATCTGCGCGAGTTCCTCGTAAAACGCCGAATCCGCCCCAAACGACTGTCGAGACAGTCCGCCTCGCGGACTGATGTGTCCCGACACTCGAACGCTCGCGGACGACGGCCCCTGCCAACGCCGCACCTTCTCATGCCCGATGTCTCGCAACGACGGTCGAGACGGGGGCGACGACGCCGACGTTCTTTCTATCGCCACGCTATCTAAACGCGTATCGTTTTCCTCTGGCGCTCCTCGTCCACCGACGATGTCGTCCAACATATCGTATGGATCGAACCCCTTCGACAGCGCTCCAGACACCGGAGGCTTACCCGCGGGCGGTGCTCTCGCCGTCGCCGTCGTCGTCTCCCCGACGCTCGCGCTCGAAAGCTGCGTCTTCAGATTAAAACCTCCTCTCGCCGCCGCCGGCTCGGTCGAAGACGCCGCCGCCAACGCCTCGAGCGCGTCTCCAATCTCCCCCATCGATCCGAACGACCCTCTCGCGCGCGGCGGCGGTGCAAACATGAAATCTTCCAACGACGCAGGGTTCGTCCGTTCTCGATCTCGCATCTCTGACAACGGTTTAATCTCGATCATGATCTTCCCCGCCGGCGCCGCCCATCCGGCGCTCGTCTCGCCCGCGTCTTCATCGTCCGAACTCTCCCCCCTCACCCCCTCGTTCGCGTACGAATCCCGAGCCATGGACGCGATGACGACGTTCCACGCCTCGACCCACGGTCGCGGTCCCACCGCGCGCGATCGCCACCCCTCGGTCGCGCGCGCCGAGCGACGACGATGGATTCGATATCGTTCGACTCGAACCGTTCGGTCGACCGCCTCCGTCTCTCTCGCGCGCCTCCGACGCCTCTCCCGCACCGTCTCGCACTTAAAACGACGACGGGCGTTCACACGACCGTCTCACGACGCGACGCCCGTCTCGCACGTCGCGCTCGCGGTGCGCGCGGCCTCGACGACGCGAAAATGCGGAGACGCGTCCCGTTCGGTCGAGTACCGGGGACGTGCGTCTCGCGACCGAGATCGATCGATCGACGGGTCGGATCGATCGATGAATCGATCGGTCGATGAATCGATCGAACCGTCTCGATCGATCGATCGATCGGTCGATCCAGGCGGTCATCGACGCGCACGCGCCCTCGCGCCCGCGCGGGGACGGGTGTCCTAGGGTTTAGATAGATGCCCACACACACCCCCACTCGCGCGCGTTCCATCGATCGCGCGACTCCGTCTCGATCGATCGATGCGATGAATCGATCGATCGATGCGATCGATGAATCGAAGCCACCGATCGATCGCATCGATGCATCGATCGACCATTCGCATCGATTCATCGATCGCATCGATCGCATCGATCGCATCGATCGCATCGATTCATCGATTCATCGATTCATCGATCGATTCATCGATTCATCGACCGCGGGACCACGGGACGTCGGTATCCGATGGGTCAACTCGTTCGAACGCACCGATGAACGCGATCGGGAGGACGCGTGATCGA
>Ga0255782_10001987_pt1 | contig 16954 bp, 12 predicted proteins | sample 101ome_26_FD_179980 | JGI IMG/M metagenome (GOLD analysis project Ga0255782, IMG submission 179980) | Coastal salt marsh microbial communities from the Groves Creek Marsh, Skidaway Island, Georgia - 101408AT metaG (version 2) | ecosystem: Environmental > Aquatic > Marine > Intertidal zone >...
GTTCAATACACGACGACACCGTGCCGGGCGTTCTTGCGTTGAACTGATTGATCCAGTGCGGGTCGTATGGTATTGGTCCACAGTACCGTAATGGTTTGTGAATGTATGCACCCAATGGTTGACTGTTTGGGTTGAATCGAACGTAAGACCCGGCACGGAAATATAAATCTGGAATGGGGATATAATTTTGAGCTCCAACATATGCATCCATATTGCAATTTCGAGGCATATTTCCTCCAGATGTATCGTACCCGACGGGATTGACGAGCCATGCACTGTGGGTAAAAAAGTCCGAACACTCCTGCTGCGTTAAAGCATACGGAGGAGCGTTATAAACGCCCGATTCCTGCGAGAAATACGTCCATGACGTATGCTTGCACGTGCCGTCGGGATTGCGTTCTTGGTTGAACCCAAACTCTGCATTGGGATAATTAGACGCACATTGTCCTTGATTCGTCGTATAATCGCAATCGCTGTACAGTTTTACATAGGACACGGGCTGCCAGACATTATTGACGGACTGACACCATGAACATACGCCGACGTTGCAATATTTACATATGGTCGGTTTGTCCGTGGACGTGACAGTCGTGACGATATTTTCGTTCGCATCCAAGCTGTACGCTTCCACCTTGCCCCCATTGGCGTACTGTACTGGCGTGCTCCAGGTCGTGTTTGTGCCGGGAAAGTACGTACCAATGACAGGTGCAGTGGAAGATGGATTTGCAAAAATCCCGTTGGCATCCGTAAATGTATCGATTGTGTCGTAGGATGTGTCGGTGATGATGCCAGGCGCATACTCGAAATATTTTTTGTCGACAGTATTGTAATACTTTCTTCCGTTCATCAAAAGACACTGTCCTGGAAGTCGAGAATCGGAAATGTCCTCTACTTCACCATTACTCTCTAAACGAAGATCGACGATAGTTTCACATGCGGACTTTGATAATCGAGGAAATGCATATGTCGTATGGGTTATGAATTGCAAACTACCGGATGTGAGAAAGTCAATGGAATATCCCTTTTCTTGTACTTGGTGACAGTAAGAGACGCACTGTTCGGGTTCAGACTTTGGAAAATCGTCTGGAATCTCTGCTGGGTGCGTAAATTCGCACCGTCCATCGTATGCTACCGAAAAATTACGAGGTTTGATTTCGATTAAATTTAGGGTACACGTTCCATGTCCCGAACATGCACTGGTATCCGAGTCGTCAAAGCCAGGACACGTAAATTGGCACGCGTCACCAACGTACCCTACTTCGCATTGACATTGTGCTGCATCGTCACACACACCATGGCCACTGCACACATTTAACATGCTTTTCTTGACCGGGTCGTACCCTGGGCACATTTGTGAACAATCGTTTCCACGCCAGCCAGTACGGTCAAACTTGGATACTTCGACTTCGCTGTTTTCGTACGTTTCGCCATTGGAGAAAGTAATTTCCACACTCACACCCGTGACCTCGTTCATGCCGAGTACGATCGCCGCCGGATCGCAAGCACAGTTGCCAGTTGCTCGACATGCACCATGCCCACTGCAAGGTATAAATGTATCGTTATCGACGCCTGGACACATTGAATTGCAGTCAAAATTAAATTGCGGAGACGTGTCCGCAAGATTCCCCAAGAGCATAAAGTCGTGGTGTGTGCACCGTGTGTTTGGGTAACACGAATACTTGTCTGGATGATCTCGAAAATCATGGTACACATCTTTCCAGTCGCCCGATGTGTATGCTGGCGTTGATTCATTGGAAAAAACAGTCAAAAAATCTTTTACAAAGACTTCTTTGCCTTGCATGGCACGTATCCGAAATTCTTCCACCGCATTGAATTCTGGCGGCAGATGATGCGATCGTACCAACCTCTGTACGTGAGTGCCACGCCATGTCGTCGTGTTGACCATCTGCATGGTTGTAAAGGGTGGCAAACAGGAACAGACGCCACGCGCACCGTCGCAGATGCCAATTTGTCGATTTCCAATCACGGTTTCGTTGCACTGGAGACATTCTTGGTCGCAATTCTCTTCGCCTTCTGACAAAAAACATTTGCATTCGCCGTCGATTTGAAATTTGTTCGAAGCGTACGCAATCAGATTTCCTTCGTCATCTGTTGTGGCCGACGCCAGCACTGCCTTTTCTTTATCGGTATAATCGCATCGCCCGACGCCAGATTCTTCACCACACGCCGAACCATCGCTGGCAACCAAGCAATGCAGTTCACATGACGCGCCGCTAACGCCCTCGTACGTATCTTTGTCGCAGTCGCATTCCACGGCGGCACACTCGCCTTCTTGACGTCCCATGGCGGCATCGTAACAAAATGGGAGGACTTTTTCCGGACAAGTGGAATCTTTAACATGGGTATTGTTTGTAAAGAGCGCAAGTCGATCGTCGCATTCGTCGTACGTTTTTAATTGGTTGTAGCAACTGGCCGGACACGCATGACGAATCGCCATGGGGACGTTCCGTAAAGCGATGTCGTCGCAGACCTGCGTCCAATTCGCATTTAGTGCCGTCAACATGCACTGCTGTGACCCTGTGAACGGCTCGAGGATGTCGCGGCACGTCTCGTAACCTTCGTAATAGTCGTACCCATGTCCGCCACAGTCGTAATCGCCTTGTATCGAGTCCGTATACAGACAGTACGTATCCCAATCCAATGCTTTGGCGGCGTCGCGTTCTTTCAAGGACAATAACTCGTATGTCGCAAAGGATTGAAAATCAAAAAAGTCCGAGCACGTTTGTACAATGTCCCGCGTCGGTTCCACGACCAACGGGTACTGCAACGTACGCATCAGATTCGAACATTTTACTCGGTAGTTGACGTTCACGTCGCAGTACGGATAGGCGTTGCATGCTTCGTATACCGTCGGCATCGGCATGTCTCGTTCCATGACAATGTTATCGTAGAATGTCGGTGTGTCGCCGCGTATTTGCAATTCGGCGACAGAATACGGAATGCACCCAGTTCGCGCACACGGAAACGGTTTTGTCACGACGCTGTCGCCGCGGATCAAGGTCACTGTTTTATCGACAAAGTTGAGCTGCAACTCCAATTCGTACCACTCATTCGGCGTGTAACCCCATGTCTCCAAACAATCGGGAGAACTGACCGGGCACGATTCCAATGTATCTACGGCATTGAGTTGAATTTGCCCTTGGTGCAAGTAGACAATGGCAATGGTATCCTCTTCGTGGACAAGTTTGACGTATTTGGACGTTGAGAATTGCGTCGTCGCTTGGACCCAGTAACGTATATACCGTACATCGCTCGGCACCGGCAAAGACAGGCTGCCCGTATCGTTTGGCACCAACCCCTCATCCCCAAACGTGTACACGGCTGCTACGGGATCGTGCGTCTTGCAGTACTGTACCCAATTAAACGTACTGTGTGCTAAAGGGCAGGTCACGTTCGCGTCGAAATTGGCGACACACTTGTACGTGGAGAAAGTCAAGGGAATACACTGCATGCCATGCTTGCAACTACAGTCCAGCACACCTGTCGTCTCACACAGAGCATCTTCACCGTCTGGAGTGCACGCATCGCCATCTTTGCATGCATTGACTTCACACGCATTCTTCGGACGCGTACACGATGGAAAGTTGGATACGGCCGTCTCGCAGGTGAGGTCAATTAATCGAAGTCCGTCTTTCTGTTCCTCCGTTGGTGAGTTGAATTGGGTGGCCGTCACTTGGGTGACGTTCGTACCGCGATCGACCACGCCCGGACCCCATGTCGTGCGACTTGCATTGGCGGTACTTGTCAACGTAAATATACGGCGCAACGATAAGGACGTACAAGCGGTACCGTTCCACTGTGTCCCGCCGACGCATTCGGCACATTGGCCGATGTTGTTGCACCGTGCACAGTTCTCAATGTTGACGTTGTCGCAGCATGTGTTCGACAAGCAATACGTTCCGGCACAGTCGCTATCCTGGTAACACGTGCCTCCGAACGGCACTTCACCGGGTGTAGCGACGACGTGTCGTGGTTCGTTCTCTTTAATCACGCAGTCCTCGCCACGTACTATCAATGCATCCGCATAGTCGCTCACGTACACGGGTTCTTCGTTTGGACAATTCACGCTAAAAGGCGTCCACAATTCGCCTAATTCCTGTGCATTGAACGCGCAATCATTCTCATGACTGATAATTTTTGTTCCACAGGTGTACCGTTTGTTTTGTGCGACGGCTGTAATGTTCGTCTCAAATTTTCGCATGTGAATGCCACAATACTGCGTCACATCAATGTCCACTTGCGGATGCTCTTTCGCATACTTCATCATTTCAGGTGACACTTTTGCGTGGTATTCTACGCTTGGACCCTGCAAACGGTGCGTGCTGTCGATGCGGAACGGATACCGTTTCTTATCCTGTTCGTAGCAGTAGTCCATATGGTCTCCAATATCGCCAGTGGTCGACATTTGTGCATAGGACAAGCATTGGCTGGGGATCGTTCGTGCCGGACACATATGTGACAAGTCGCCACAGTACGCTCCAAGCAGCGACTGCGTGTTTTCTTTGTCCGTGCACCACTGATGCCAATCGAAGACGTTCAATACCGCGCGGCATCCAGCCTGGTTCATGCATTCTTTGCTCCGACTCCGTGGCGGGCGCTGCAACCGTGCAATTTCATAGCAATCGTCTATCGTATACGTGTCGCCAAAACAGGCTTGCGTGGCTTTCCGACAGAACGGTCCCTTTGCATCGTTCCATCGTGGATCTATCGATATTTGCTGTCGTACCGCCGTCGTCTGGCAATCCAAGTCTTGACGGCAGGCAAAGGGCTGGTCGTTTGGGTTTAAGATGCTATACACGGTACAGTTTCCCATTCCGTTGCACTCTTCCGAATTGGCCCACGGCGGTCGCTCACAATGGTAATCGCACGTTTCTCCATAGTACGACTTCCGGTTTTCATCCAGCGAACGGTTGTTCTGGATCGCTTCGTCGCGTGCTTCCGTTGAGTAAATGTCTTGTGGGTCACAGACGCACGTGGACGTCGGTCCAGAGTCGTCGACGTATTGGAATTCGTACTGTAGCAGTCGCTGAAGTGCGCTGGTTTCGCAGACACCGTGCCCGCCGCAGGTGATGCCGTTCACTTGTGACGTGCACTGCATATTGCACGTATCGCCCGTAAATCCTTCGTCGCACATACACTTTCCTTCTTCGTTGCACTCTCCACGGCCATTGCAATCGACGCAATCAATTTCGCCAGACGCACATTCCGCCGGGTACTGTCCACCGACGTCTGCAATGTCTCGTACACAAAAATTAGCACAGCTACCGGCCTGTTTTACGTTGTTCGGAAACCAGTTGTCTTCGCATTTTGTACAATAGCTGCTCCCGTTCAATTTCTTTCCTGACGATGCGTCGCACTTGCACAGCGATTCGCCCGGCTGACCGTACGCGTCATTGCACTCGCCGAGGTCGTTGCACGTCGCACGCGAGCACTGGATCTGACACGGAACGTACAGTCCTACCGCAGTCGTATCGTACGCGTCGAACACGCTGGTTTTAGGGAAAAATCCACTAGGACAGTCGGCGCAGTCTAGGTCACTGTCAAAAGTAGAATAGAAACTTTGTACCGTACGACCAATTCTTTTACGCACTTCATCGCTCTGACATGCACACCCAATCGATTCCGCCGGTGTTCCCGCGTCCAATACCGTACACGTACCGCGACCATTGCACCCATGATGTGTCTCGTTTGAAACATTGTCTTTCTCGCAGAAAAATTGACACGACGTTCCGTAATAATTGGGCTTGCACTGCAGGCAATTTTTCCCGGCGAAATTATCGTTGCATGCACACGTTCCGTTCGAACACGCCCCGCGACCGTTGCACGTGATTAAGTCCGAACAATTGCACCCTGCACCAGTCCACTCAATAAGACCCGTGTCGCAGAGGCAAGATGCCGTCTTGTTCTCTACTTGGCACGTACCGTGTCCCGAGCAAATATCCACCGTGCCAGGGCACTCTATATCACAAGCTTCGCCGGTAAACTTTCCGGTGCAACTGCACGAAGCTGTCGGTGGCTGATCTTTGGTATACGATACCGAGCATACGCCGTTACCGGAACACGATTTACCGGTGGAACTAATACCGGGACATTGTACGGAGCAGTCGTCGCCGCGCCATCCTTTCGCACAAACGCAGGCGGCCGTTTCGCCGTATAACTGACACACGCCATTGCCAGAGCATATTTTTCCAGAGGGCCCAGGCGAACATGTTTTGGAACACTTGGAAGGACCGTCGTCAAACCAATTGTCATCGCACACACAGTACCCATCCATGCACGTTCCATGCCCAGAACAAGGGCTACACGTCCCACCGTTTGTTCGTAGTTCGTGGCACGCATATTGGTCGGCCGTGACCATATCGCCCAGTGTCTCTGCATACGATACGTTCGGAAAACATTTTCGATCACACCGTGCACCAACGTACCCTTCTTTGCATTCGCCAGTACAGAATTCCTCTTCCACCGCAAAACACTTGTCACACAAGTACCCAAAGAATTTGGACCCATGTGGACATCGACATCCATAGTCTGACGTGACGCGAGGCGTCGTGCCGCCTTCCGTACAAAACCCATTCGCGCAATCACACTCGCCGCAAAACGTCCCTGTAAACGGAGTACCGACACAGTTGCACCTACCATTAGAATACGAAGTACCATGCTGACACGGTACGAGCATCTCATCGAGCGATTTAATGACGCTATCGACAGATATTGACACTAAGACGACGCACACGGCGCAAATAACAGCCAGGATGCCATTCTGTGCCGTAATAACGATTGCCATCTTTCCAAACAGAAACGGATGCATTTATACTCGTTCGTTTTTAATATAAAGTGGACGACGCAGGCAAGACGCCAACACTACGTATTTATCAAATTGATCTATCAAATTACGCTATTTGCTTTAGTACTTCCGTAATCGCCATGACGATCATCATAACTAAGGAGACCACATCACGGAAAGGCGACAATATGATGGTTCCTACGCCCTGGCAATGGTTCAAACGCTTCACATTGTACGCGACGAACACCACCAAGTACATGATTCGTACACTAAAATGAAGCGGCACGAGAAATGACAACGCAAATATCAGGAGCGTCATGGCGTACGTGCTTTTTGCACCTACCCACGGACACAACAGCATTTGAATCGACGCGAAGAGGTAAAAGAGTCGCATCGCACGTTTGCATTCCCATTCTAGTCGTCTTTCAAACTGTATTCTTAATAAAAGAGTCAATAAAACCAACAGAATGTCTTTCGTACTCGGTGCTAGTTTCCACGTTAATAAAACCAACGGAATGCTAAACACAATAGGCGTCATCCACGTATCATCCCAAATTGGAATCAAAACGTACGGTTCCACTCGTCGCAAAAAAAACGCCACAAATGCAACCACTAGGATACTGTATATTGTGACGGCGCCCCATATCATCGCATATCTGCATGGGGTCACATTCATGGGTTGAATTGGTGACGTAGGTGTCTTTTTGGTCGAATCTATTTTAGGTGGCGGAGTGCATGATTCGCAAGCGGTTTCTTCCAGATCGTCCACATGGTCGTCGCTTTCATTCTTTTCATTATGAGGCGTCCCACACGTCCATTCTTCTTTTATTTTTGTCAATGCAACCGTATATTCCAGCCGCAGACGCGTTACATTCGTCACCGGCGTGTCCATCGCCCCAGCGGCCCTTGAAATGGTCGCCGACTCGGTCGTTTTAACATATGCGTCTGCAGACAACTTTCGCTTTTTCGTCACGTACTGCACCTCTTCTTCTTTCACGATAATTTTTACATCGTCTGTCACGTTCCACGTATCAAATGGCAACAGCTTATCCAACGGAGTGTCCAGCGACATCATTCCAAACATTTGCTGATAACAAAATTGAAAGCGAGCTTTTTCACTTAGTAAAAAGAACACGCGGCGTCGTGCATCCGAAACAATACCGTCACATGGAAACCCAAAAGATACCAGGCCTTTCGTACCTCGATATGTCGTGGAAACAACATCAAACTCGAGCATCGAGTCGTGGCATGCATCCGCCACTGGTTTTGTAGATTTAAACACTATGCGTTTGGATGCGTTCGTCGTTATGTAATGTTTTTTTTCAGTAAGCGTCTTGTCACTTTCGAGCTTACCGTCACGGTTACAAAATTGTTTTTGGATAGAGTTCCATGTATCCAATGCAACACCTTTAAATTGTACGCACCATTTCAGCATGTAGTATTTCGCAATAAATTCAAACGGAAGAAATTTAAAAATGGTGTCCAATACGTCAGTATCCACACTGACATCACCTAGAAGGACTCCGTCCACGAGCTTACCGTCCGTTGCACCAATATTGATTAATGTTTGCTGCATTTTGTTCAACACTGTTTCGGACACTGGCTGTCGAAATCGTACCCGTTTTGGAGCTCCACACACTACAAATGTTTTCTGACATACAAAGGTATCGTCGCCATCACTTGTTTCGTCAGTCGAAGTGGTATCAGAAGAACGACTCTCTTCCGTGCTACTGGATTCGTCGCCACTGTCGCCATGGCAGCCGTCGTCCGAGAACAAGTTATCAATGCAAAAGTCAATGTTCAAAAAATCGTCATCGATATCGTCCATATTGTATATATACGTCTTGATTGTAAAAGAATTCTCTTCGAATCATTGCAATGTTGCGCTGCCACGCGGGGAACATACAGACAAACGGATGTTATCTGGTTGGTCACTAACTCGAATCGCTAACTTCAAAATACTTACGTCCGGTGGTCGTAGTAGCATGGTAGTCGATTGATGCAGTCATATAGTCAAATAAACTACGAATATAAGTATGTGACCCAGTCTGACCAGTTCTCTTTTGGCGTCAATCTTCAAACGGACCAACGGCGTATGCATTTACGTATATTTATCTTTTAAGTGTCCCCTCTTTTGGCCTCCCTCACCCTGGCGTGAAATGTCATCCTCGTTCGTGGCTACGACACGTCATCGATCGACATAGGACACGCAAATATTTGAATAAGTATGACTTTGCTGCACCGTCGTCCATTTTTGGCGTCGATAGGATAGGCGTTTTTTAATACAGTATGATCTACTTTCCTCATCGTTCTTTCCACATTTTTGGCGTGTCAAATCGAACCAGTAATAGTCTGCGATACTTTTGTACGCATGTATCCGGATGATCGTTGTCGGTGCTATTTGTATGCTGGTGTCTAACCATGATTGTCAGTGGTAATGTACAATCAAGTGGGGTGTGTGCACAACAGGGTACATGGTACGGTATGGGTGACGGTCAGTTAAGTGAGTAGGACATATTTTTAAACACAAAATTGTAGAGTATGACATCCGCTACCGAATTTGATTTGAGACAGGTGTTCGACGACGAGTCTAGCGACGAGTCAAGCCATGACGTGGCCGACCCAACGTCATACCCACCAGATCTGTCGGAGCGACTGTCTCCGTTCAAAACCGACGAAATATGGGAAGAGTTACGTCGAAGGGAGCAGCTTAGTTTTGACTTGACCGATACAAATGATGCTGCGTTGTTAGATCATGGAAACTCGGACCGCAATACGAACGCCGCCGAGGCATTGGTCCAGTTGCGCGAAACCATAAACGCGCACAATGTATTCGACAATAATATTTACGAGGTGGAGTGCATTTGCGATAAAAAAGTATGCGACGGAAAAGCGTATTACTTTGTGAAATGGTCTGGATATCCACACAGTCAAAATACATGGGAACCGAAAGATAACTTGTTGGGTCCAGACGCGCAAAAATTAGCCGGTGAGTTTGAGAAGTCGTCCGTATAAATTTGCGCCAATCGTGACGTGACGCAATGGATGGTGGACGTTCCGCGCCGAGCATCTATTTTAAAAAGTAATCCAGAGCCGCGCGGAAGAACGCAATCAATTGATGCACATGACGGACCGTTGACTCCGTCGTCGTTCAAGCGAATTGGCCGTTTGATGTATCGAATCACAAACGAGAACCATGGCGAGTCGTCGCATGCCAAGGGCATTCCCAAGTTGGTCATCTTCTTGAACGCGGTTTTGGGACCTCTAATCGGCGTCTGCATTGCGGTACGTGCGACCTACGATGGCAGGGTGTCTCTTATAGGCATTACATTACGGGTATTCTACTTCGTACTCTTTGGTATCGCCATATACTTGGATGCACGCTTTGAGCCTGTTGAACGGTTTTCTCGATTGATACCAAAAGTATGTGGTATACTGTTCATAGCTATACAATTTCTTGGCGTGGTGCCAAATTACGATTGTGATACGAAAAATTGGATTTCATGCTTATAAACGCAATTATATGCGTATTTGTTTCTATGAAAAGCCTTAATTTGATATAAAAAGTGAAAAAAAATTAAAGTGAAATAATTGTATTTTATTAAGAAAATAGTGATAATAATGTATTATTTATCTAAATTTAGTCTCTAAAGTCTTAAAAATAAATTAACATATATATTCGTAGCATGTTCGATTTAAAATATATCCCATATAAATATACACAGAATGTCGTAAAAATGTCATTGCCAGCCGAACACTTCCAAAATGCAGTCAACAACGGTACATCTTCGTACAACAGCACCAGTCGATCGATCCAGCCAAAACCTACGTTTCAATCGTATACTTCAACGTCGTATCATGCTGCTCGACAAATGTCTTCAAACCATACAAAAGCCATGCAAGCACTCGGTACGCAGTACAGAACATCACATACATCTACTAGGTAGCATAACATAATATTAAGTATCAAAATAATGTATCAAAAGATTCAAAGATCGTTAAATTCAGCGGCACACGGTGCCGGCACACCACACGACCCTCCCATGCAGGAAGGAAGACACACGGTGGACGAGTAGCCAATACACGTGGGCTTGCAAAATCCAGTACAGTTCCAGGCGGTCGGACACGAGACCCCAGATCCATACTTAAATGGCACATGTTGGTATTCTTTCACAACTGCGTCAGAAATGTGATTGTGTCGCATATCGATATACCATTGTACGATTGGTGTGGTCTTCATGTGCAAATGTGGATTCATTGCCACGTTTAAAGATACAAGATTTCCCATCGATGGCAACGTTGTCAAGTTCACGTTCATTAACATAATCATTATTAAGGAAGGGGCATCCCAATCCGTGACATCCACGCTTTTTAAACTTGACAGTATCAACACTCTTAGCAATGGATTCTGCACCGATGGGAATACCAATTGTGGACACTGCTGTACACGAAGTTCAAACGACGTAGTCGAGATCATTGACTTGTGAATGTGCGTCAAATTGCTCAAATTAAAGAAGCGCACTTGAAACAAATTTTCGTACGAGGAAACGTCAATATCAAATTTGCGTATTGGACTGTTAAAAATCCAAAATACCTTTAAGCGTTGCCACGGTGTGACAGACAATTGCGACACGTCGCGAACCCCGCTTATTTTCACCACTTGCAATGCATTCATGGAAATGCTTTCTTCAAAAAAACGTTGATGGTCCTCATATGTTGTTTTCAATAACCGTAAAGACGCGCAATTATTTTCGGGTATAACCCCATTTGTGCATAGAGGTACGTCTGCAAGACAATACTGCATTGTTTCTTTGTACGTGTGAAAAAAAGAATAGCCGCTCAGCATCACCCCAGAGTAAAAGTATACACAGAAGGCAAACAATGAGAAACCAAATACACCCACTCGGTATCGACGCGTAAGGTATTGATTTTGTATATCCGCGACGGCAGTTTCACGCGCTGCAAAGGATGTGCGTCGTCTTTTCTTTGTTTCTTTGTCGTTCTTCGCACCCATCACAAGGTCGTACACTCGTTGCTTATCGACCATAAGTATCACTTGGTCGTTCCACGTGGTTCGTAACTTCATCATCAACATCAACGCTGGAAACAGAACAATTTGCATGAATTCCGTTTCTGCAATGGGTATGCCTTGACCATAAAAGAGTACCATCAACGGATACGCAGACGAAAATACCTCCATGCATATATCCAGTAAAATAGCTCGGTTCTTGTTGTGTACACCGATCGGTTGATCAAACGGCAACATGTTCATACATACGGCAACGCATTCAACCGACATTAACAACGAATATACCGCCAAGTATGACGATTTTATGACACAGCGAAAGTATGTAAAATTCCATATTTGGTACGCCATTTCCAAGACTTCGCCCCCAAAGAGTCGATTCAAATACCATTTTCCGTTGGAGTCAAATAATTCGTACAACGTTTCCTTTGTTTTGCTATCGAAGTTACTTTTCCGTTCAAACGGTCTTCTTCTCACGTTGCCACGCATCGCTTTCAGTACATCGACCACATTAGCACGAATACATAATAATAAAATAAGAATGTATAGAATCCCAAGGTATGTTATTGTTCTCCATGATAGTAAATTTAAAAACGTAGCTGTATACGCTTTGACGACAATGAAAAATCCCGCCAGTAACAAGGCAAACACTACAGTCAAAGTGACAAATACAAAATTTTGCCGAACAAACGTAAAACGCAAGTAGGTCGCCTTGTCGGTGTCTTCTGGTGCCGGTGTACTGTCCGAAATGTCTTGGAACGAGTCGATGGGTTGTACCTGTTGACTCATCGAGGCAAACGTTCAAGCCGTCGCAGTAAAGCGTACGAACGGCAACGACGTATCAACAGCCGAAAGCACGGTGAGTGTTTTGCTGCAGAGTGTCTCAAAATACCCTGCACTTTGTCGCCACCGCGTCACAACAACATGCATCGTAATGTCATTCGTTCGGACGTGTGACGACGCTGCACCGGTTTTATCGGAGTACAAAGTGCAAGTGTCGTAAGCGAGCGAAGCGTTGTTGTCACGCGTGCGTACATGCGTCGAACGCCAAAAACTGCCTAAACACATAATAATGCGTACTCGATTACGTAGTAAATAATGCCGATGTAAAAGTGACGCCAAAGTGTGTGTAGTTACCTTTAGTTATTTACTTTTATCCGTATTTGTACGTACCTACGCATTTGTGCATTTTGTATGGCTGCGACACTCCGTGAAATGGGTTACTCGTTTCTGCCGCAATATCATGTCTATCAATATTATACAAATCATAAGTCAATAGCATTTTACCGGTCAATCTGTCGCACTCAAGAATGTCTACACCACATTTCTGCAAAAGGGACATTTGTACACGCCATCGACAATAATCTTCGTTTCGCATTTCACACATATTTCATTACGGCAGACGTCGCAAGGTAAACGTACTTCACTGACCAATGTATCAAAGCAAATGCAACACGATTCAAATTTGCCGATTTGACCAATTGCTTTTGCCATGCTTATTTTAAAAGTGATCATCTTTTCTTTTACTTTAGCTTACAGCTCCCACTTGTTGGCATGCACTTTGGTATAATTGTACAATTTCCATACCATGTCTTTCACGCCCATGTTATTTTTATGAAACTGGACTAACACGAATAGTTTAAGCAAAAACAGAATCAGGACAGACTCTATGAATTTCAAGAAAAACAGCGTCACAGGATTGGTACAGCATACTTTAAACTGGTAATCTGCGGCACGGAAAATTGCCAACCAACACAAAAACCAGGCGAATTCGTCAGTCCAGGCGGCGAATTCTTCAACGAATTCTTCAATCATTTGCGGTAGTTTAGTTTAGTTCGACAACATTGATAATACGTTCTAATAAAGATACGTTTGCAATCTGGTGTTTGCGCGAAGTGGGCGTTGACGTGTATGTGTTTGTAAATCGTTCCTGTTTGACGTCAGTCGTCCGTCTACTCACACGTCGTGTATAGCGAGATGTGCACAGACATCACGCGCGCACAACTCCCAATAGTATCACAGCATTGATATGACCAGTCTACACGTCCAGGCCACTCCTACATCACGCACGCACAACTCCCAATAGTATCACAGCATTGATATGGCCAAGCTGTACTTGCAGTATAGTACAATGCCACGCCAATGAGTATTTTCGGGTGTATATAAGTGTTACTGTGGTCCTGAAATGGCCTCTCTTGCAGATTTAATTGCCGCGGGGATGGTCGCTGTGAATGACTCGGTCGAGTTTACTTTCAAAGGCAACCATTTCACCGCGAAAGTTTTACGAGGTGGTCTTGTTGGGCAGTGTACATTGCAACGTCCGCACGAGACATCACCCCAGACGGTACTTGAAGGCGTGGCCTCGTATACGTCTTTGACGGCATGGACTGAAGCATGCCTGCAAGACGTGTTGGAGGAGTATTACACGCGGTACAGCTCTTGGAAACGTGTGACGCACGTTCAGAGCAAACGTACGATGGGCGATTTACGTGACCAGTGCAAAGTATTGAATGAACACGATGTAGATACAAAGGGGTTATATCAAGAGATTGTACGGTTGCAAAATACAATTACGGAGATGAATACCTACATTGAGCGACTGTTTTCGGGCGAGACATTGTCAAAGCGAACGTGGACTTTTCCGAGCGTATGTGCCAAGCCGCAGACGACACCCGTGCCATCGCCAGACAAGATTGATTCTTCTATTCATTCGACGACGCAGACGATGCTGTTGCAATTTACGTAATGAACTGTATTGTGTGCAAGCGAAGGCTGCCGATGATTGTGTCCATTCGCCCGAGCCATTCATATGCAGAATCATATTCTTCTTGCGAAAATACCTGTGGCGTGATCCCATGCTCTTGCATCTGTTCCAAGATGTCAAGCAATATCAAGTAAATTGCGAGCGGTGCTCGTTGTCCATTGAGCAGTCCTAATTCAAGACGACTTCGAAACAAAGTGCTACGGAAAAAAGCACTTATAATGAACGAGTAAAACCCGTGCGAATTGTCCATGTCGCGCCGTGCGACCCTGCTACGCGGTCTTTGGACCTCTTCGCGACTATTTGTCGACACGACGGTAATGTGTCGGAATTCTTTCTTGCACATAGGACACGTATTGTTGTACTTGGACCACTGCAGTATACAGTCGTGACAATATCGATGTGAACAGGCTATTTGGGACACTGTATCCGTACTTGTATTCTCAAGACAAATACCACATACTTCGTCGCCGGTGGTCGTCTTTACTTTGGCCGGTGGTACTCCTTTGTTCGTTCTCTTCTGCGTTTTCGGCATACTGTACGTAGTATATTTGTACATATATATTGTTTTATTATATAACACCATATTTTTTGAATCACCTAATTTTAAAATCGTGCCGCAAACACGTCACTCCTTCGAACAGAGTGTAGAAATTGCGACTTGTGTGCAAAAGCGACCATGAACTGGGACAAATACAAAACTCGCCCGACGCCCGCTTGTTGGCGCTCGACAATGACAACGGTGCTGCCAAAACCACGCCCATCTTCGATTGAAGGGTTTGTTTATATCAAAACGCCAACACAATTTGACATATCGGACTACGCTGGCGATTATCCCGTGGGTGTCGTCTGCAACTGTGATACGGTCGTAGGATGGACAAGTGAGAATACTGCAAAAACGTACTTAGAACTAGAACCGTGGGCGAGCAATCCGCCTCCACCGTACTATTACCGTGCGATGTGTCCTCAATTCAATACGACGGTGGAAAAGTTTATGGCGCTAATTTCAGAGCGCGTGACCATGTTGAAAGAAATTGACGTCGCACGTCAACCAAATCCGTCTTTTTTTGAGCAGTCAAGGCATGCTTTATGGACGGTCATTCTGGTGACCAAATGCTACCCAATTGAAAAATTAATTGAGAAAGAAGTGGCCTGGATGCGAATTTTTTTAACGACGCATCCCGAGTTGTTAACAACATTCAAAGCAGAGCATCAGTTACAGGCCGCAACCATCGAGCATGTCGAGCAACATATTCGTTCCATGTATGAACGTGGCAAGTGTGACGTACCTGCAATCGTGCCGACCGCGTTCCAGATTATCACAAGAGATATTCCGTCACGATTGGATTAGTTGTATAAAAGCATCGCGGCGAAATACAAATGGAAAAGGATGTTTCAATGGAAGAGGGTACCTTGTCGTTGAAACGACTGGGTGTCATTGAAGACCGATTGACGGGCGTCGAAGACCAATTGGGGCAATTGTTGGCCGAAGGACAAGAAACGAAGATTGAAATGAAAGAGAAGCTGTCCCAAATTCAGATTGAAATCGAGAAAAACACATCGCAAGTCCGGAATATGCGCCGAAAGATGCATGCGTCGAATTCGAATTCGAAATGGCTCTTTCTGTCCATTATCATGATATTGGTCGTGTGGACGGTCGTCATGAATTGGTTTAAAGTTGAAGCACTATAAATGTACATGTACTACATACTAAATGGATCATTTTACAGATATTACTATTGGAGATACAATTGAAATTAAACGAACCATTACTGTGAAAGAAATAAACAACGATGAGCGTCAAATTAAGATTGGGTGGAAGGATAAGTTTGGGAATTACAAGGAGCAGTGGGTCACATACAATATGTTTTTATCGTTGTAAGTGGGTTCATGCAATTAATCCGAAAATTTGTCTTTGAAACGTTTGAATTCGTTCATGGTGTCGACTACAATGCTGGTGTAGATGACTTGCACGACGTCCATCACCAGAAACAGCGTCGAAATCATTAAACTAAGCATGTTCGCGATCGTGGCGATGTTGGTCTGCATGAGTAACACAATGACGATAACGTTGCACGTGGCACTGACAGAATAAGTGATTCGGAAAATCTCGTACATGGTTTGCTCGGTCATATCGTTTATGGTAAAGTACACGAAGGGATCAATCAACATGTGCAAAAATCCTATCGCTAAGATCGGCATGTCTGCGATCTGCGTCGCCATGGTGATTGCGTACACTACGTCAAATGTCAAGAGGAACAGGTTGATGGTTTTAATCTTTCGTGAGAAGATTACGATAGAGTTCCACGTCGGTATGCGTTTCTCGGACTGCAGCATCTCTCGGTTCGCCGCTTCGATCCGG
>Ga0255782_10001992_pt1 | contig 16943 bp, 8 predicted proteins | sample 101ome_26_FD_179980 | JGI IMG/M metagenome (GOLD analysis project Ga0255782, IMG submission 179980) | Coastal salt marsh microbial communities from the Groves Creek Marsh, Skidaway Island, Georgia - 101408AT metaG (version 2) | ecosystem: Environmental > Aquatic > Marine > Intertidal zone > Salt...
TCTTAAAAAACTTTGCCCAATTTCTCTTTTGCGCTATCCACAACTTTCTCTGAATGGCAAACCCGTATCTGCCGCCGCTGAAGTGCGACCACAACGCGTCGATCGTCTTCAAATCCGTCACCGGCATATTTTTCACCTCGGTGAAATACACCCACTCTCGGTCTTCCGCATCTTCCCCAGCCAAGACGCACATCAGGCGTCGGTGTTCGTCGTCCGCTTTTTCCCACTCGCCGGCTTTCAAGAGGTCTCGGAAGGTGGTGTAATCCACGCCCATCTGTTTGTGTGTTTAATAGAGATTATAGCGTCGGTAAATATTTTTTATTCTCTCTCTGCGCGCGAAAGAGAAACGAGAGGAGAGAGCGCGAGAGCCCGCGATCGATCTCCAATTTATCCATATCTTCTTCTTCGCAAAGAGAGGAGAGATACGTAAAGAAAACGCGCGCGAGAGAGAGACACACGCACAAAAAAACAAAAGACGAGAGCGAAGAAAACTAAAAAGCGACCACTCACGTCTGATTTCAACTCCGGCTCTGGTTTCTCCGCCGCCGCGGTCGCAGAGGACGGACTACTCGCCGCGCTGCTGTCTGCGGCCACTACTCTTCTGATGCTTCTACTAATGGATGATGATGATTTTTGTGCGAATTGTCTTTTAGATGACAAAGATCTCGTCGTCGAAGACGCGATGCGCGCGCTCGACGAAGACGAACAGGCGGCCGTGTTCGACATGGTGTGCGTTGTGCTTTTTGTGTTTTTTGAACGATTCGAACTACCGCTCTGCGCTTTTGAATGTTGCGAGAGTGAAGAAGGAATGCTTTCTGAAGAGGGAAACTGCTTTATTGGGGAACGAAACGAGATCTTTTTTTTTCTGAACACCCTAAACAAAAAAACCCTAAATTCGAGGAAGGCCGGGTGAAAAAGGTAGTTACCCGACGCCGGCGACACAGAAAAAACGAGCTTCGAGGAAAGAGATGTCGTCGTAGAAGAGAGAAAGCTTCTCGGTCGTGCCGCGTGAAGAGAGGCTTTGTTTTCTTTCATTTCTCTTTCTCTCTCGCGTGTGTGCACGCGTTGCGTTGGAGTTTTAGACAAAATCACATTCGTTACACAAACGCGAGAAAAGAAAGAAAAAAATGGAAGAGAGCTTTGGCGAAGAAAAAACGATGTTTTGGAGGCCGATAGAACCGAGCGACGTGCGCTTACTCTCGTCCGAGGGGTACGTCGTGCTCGATGGTTTCATCCGAGACGAACGCGTGGCGAAGAAAATGCGCGACGAGCTCTGTTCGATGCCGATTGGTGATGATGGCGAAAGTGAGCCTTCTTCGCTCGAGGAAAGTGCGCCTCGACTGAAACCGAACCGGACGCACTTTACGGACGCGAAGAATAACGCGAGGTATTTGTTTTCTAAACCTGGAGTGTTTGAATACGACATGCACATGAATATGAGCGGTACAGATGCGATGGAGACGTTGGACAGATTCTTCGAGTCGAGCGGGAAACATCTCGCGAACGCGTTTAACGAAGCCGCCGCGAAGGCGTTTTCTGAAACCGACGAAGAAAAAGGAGAAGAAGGAAAACAGGAGCGTCAGCGCGCGCAGAACAGCGTGAGAGTAAAACCGGGCGATGAAAACAGAACGGTGAAACTTCAAATCAACACGTGCGGCGCGTTCCCGTACCATTTCGACAACCCAGGCGGCGCGCATCAGAATAGAAAGTTGACGTGTATTTTGTATCTCAACGAGGCGTACGAGGACAAATGCGGTGGTGAGATTGTTTTGGTACCGTTTATGGGACCGTTTGTCACGATACGACCAACCTTCAACCGTCTTGTCGTGTTTCAATCGGAATCAATGTTACACCGAGTGAATAAAGCGGTGAATTTTCCAGGAAAAGGCAGAGCGTGTTTAACCATTTGGCTCGACGGCGCCGAAGAAAACAACGACAACGCGTCATCAGAAAACAACAGAAACATCCGCAACGACCTCGTCCAACTCCTCTCCTCTCCTCCTGAAGACCTCATCTCCTACATTCGACAAACCCCAGACGCGCAACGCTTCCTCTCCCGATGGACGTACCGAGACGAATACGAAATCAGTCTCCTCGAGTCGCACCCAGGCAAAGGTCTCGAGCACATGTTAGAAGCGCACGAGGACGCGATCAGACGTCAGCGGAAAATCAAAGACGAGGAGTTGCTCAGAGTGTTGGAGAGAGTGAGAGAGATGCGAAGGGAAGAGAAGATGAAAATCGTTCGATTGTAATCGTACATTAGTGATATTTTGTTTTAGCGGTAGCACAAAGAGAGCTTTCTTCGTCACTTCAAAATTTTCGAATTTGCGCTTTGCAAAAAACACATCACGCACAATGTCTCTCGCGAGCGATATCCTCCTCGCGCCGCTCGCCAAATACTTCTCCACGTCTGAAGAGAAAGTATTCCACGTCATAAAGTGTCTGCTCGCGTTCCTCTTCTTGATCCTCTGCGATCGCATCTTAAAAGCGCACGAGAAGAGTGAATTGGAAAAGCGACGTAAAGAAAAAAAAGAAGAAGAGTTCCCGAAGCCGCAACCGAAAGGCGATTTGACCCGGAAAGAGCTGAAAGAGTTCGACGGCAAAGACGCGAAGAAACCGATCCTGTTGGCGTGTAAGGGGACTATTTTTGACGTCAGCTCGGGACGCGACTTTTACGGTCCAGGTAATATATATTTCTTCTTTTGTGTTTTTAATAAACTAACTCTCTCTTGTTTTGTCTCAAGGTGGTCCGTACAACTGTTTCTGCGGCCGAGACGCGTCGATGGCGTTTGCGAAAGTGAGCACTTCGGAAGAACACTTACACGCGAACTGCTCGAATTTGTTCGCGATGGAAGTGGACGCGCTGAACGATTGGTACCGGAAGTTTGAGGATAAGTACCCGGTGGTCGGGAAGGTGAAGGACTCGGATTATAAGCCGCCGAAGAAGACGAAGAAAGCGTCAAAGTAGAGAGAGAGAGAGAGATGTAGTATTTTATAGCAGAAACAAACCCGCGACTTTAAAGTATTTATTATTCGTTTGTGTAAAAGTATAATTAAATAATAATCATATCGTTCATACTTTCGGTTCGACGGACTTCCATTGCGGCGAGGTGACGCCAGCGACGTCGTCGTAAGGTTTGCAGCAGCACCCTTTTCTTTGATACACGCCGCACCGGTAGCGACGGCAGATGCACAACACGACGAGGACGACGAAAAGGATGCACGCGAAGGTAATAGCGATGATTACTCCAACGACGAGTTTCATCAACGTGTCATCTTCCTGGGGGCACCTCTTGTCGCCCAACGGCCAACCTTCGTACGAAGTGCATCCGTTACCAGTAGTACCGTCTGCTTTCAATTCCAAATCTGAAGAGAGTTGTTGCGTGATGCCTTGCAAATAATGAGAGAAGTATCTGCACGCGTCAAAATCGTCGGCCCAGGAATCGTCTTTAAACGGACTCGATGCCCATTTACCGACGACCACAGAAGCTGGGTAACCGACGAATTTAGAGCAATACTTGTACGCGCGCGATTGCGTGACGTCTCCATCGGCGTTGCCAAACAAGCACGTTTTTCCCACGTTATATCCGAGCGCCGCCCACGGATCTAAAAAGTGCGCATAGTCATACACGTTTTCGTAATACTTCGTTGGATCAACGTAGTCCAAATAGTTCGTGCGTCCGGCTTCGAATAGATGTCGCGAATAACACCTTGGTCCACCGCCGCTCGCGAAGGTGATAACTGGAGGTTGTTTCCCATACTTCCCTTGGACGTACATTCGAGCCAATTGCGCTCTTCCGCCACCTTGGGAGTATCCGGAGATGAGCAATTCGACGTTGTTGTCTTCTTCGTAAATAGCGTCCATGATTTGCTTTGTTGCCGCGAAATAACCGTAATCTTCCGCTTCGTCTTTAGTTAAAGAGCCGGTTTTTCCGTTACTGGCCGGTCCAATCGATTTGTCGTTCACAGCTGAGGCTAAATTTCCTTCGAAATCCTCGCCCGTCATCGCCCCGCCGCTCAACAGAAATCCAGCGCCGAGTAGAATTTTATATTGCAACGATTCCGTCTTTGCTCTGGTGTCGAATTCGTCCAACCTCGTTAAGCCAACTTTCTCCCAGTTGGATTCGAGAATTTCTTGCATTCCAGCGCCATCTTGGTCGTAGAGTATGTTGCCGATTATGAGCGCAGCTGCGTTTTGAAAGTCTCCTTCCGTTCGACTGCCTCGAAAGACCAACACTTTCTCGTTTGTGCCGGTCTTCCTGAACATCATCGCCGCAACGCCGACGCCGGCAGCGCCTCGAGTCGTTTCACCATTCGCATCGCCACCCGGCGCGGAGTAATCGTACACGGTTCCAATACTGTCCACTTGCGCCCTGATGTACGTGACAATCTGCCTCGTGACGGCCTCTTCGCCCGTCGGACCTTCCACGTCTCGATTGTCGTACATTTGCTCGCCCGTCTCGCGGTACGGTCTTCTCTTATCCTCCGCGATCCACGTCATGTCGCCGTATAAATCCTCAGAAACCCAATTCAACTTCAAAGCGCCTCTGACTTTCTCGCCGGATATCGCGCCGTTCACGCTCAGGCTCGACAGTTCGCTCAAAGTATCTCTGAAATCATCCGTCGACGCGTACGACGCTCTCGCGTTTGAGTCCGTGGATAACCCCGACGGAGTATCCGAAGGACCGTCTCGGTCGTACAGTAACGAACGTTTCTTTCTCTTCTCTTTGTTCGTCGTCTCCGGAACGACTCTGTGCACTAAAGTCGCGTCTCCGGCGTGAGAAACGTGGTGCGCGAATATCGAATGCAATTGAAACTCCGAGTCAGATTCCTCTAATTCTGCTCCGAATTCTCGAACGAACTTCATCCTGTCCGTCGATTGTGGCGCGACTGGCGGCACGGGGCGATTCGCCAGACAGGTGCGCGACGCGCACGACAGAATCATCGCGAGGAAGAGTACATACATCGTCTCGCGGCGCATGATGGTGGTTGTTTTCTTTTTGTTGTTTTGATGCTGTTTGTGTGAGTTAATTTGAGGGGATTGGGCAAGTTGACCTTTTCCGCGTTGATTTTTTTTAAATGCTACACGAGTAACTAACTAACTAACTACACTTCTATCGAAGCGACGACGACGACGGAAGATCGACGCCGCCGGCTGTCGGTGTCTCCTCCTTTTCCACGCTTATTTTGTTCTCCTTTTTCCTCCTCACCGTCCGACGAGAGAAGGGCGAGACGCACGTTGATTTGGAGCTTCGCGAGGCGGTCTCTGTTTTCGTCGTCGTTCTCCTCGTCCTCGCCGGATTTTTTCTTCTTCTCGTTCTTCGCATCTTCTTGTTCGCGTTTGAGGATAAAGTCGCGGATTTTCTCGTACTGCGCGAGGGAAGGAGAGCGAGTGGTTTCGCCGTCAGTGGGCGTTGTTGTCGTCGACGAGGAGGAGGAAGAGGACGGTAAAAGCGCTCGGCGTATCGCTCTCGTTACAGTGCGACTTAAAGTCGATTTGACCTCTTTGCCGCCTTCGATGGCGAATTCGCCTTCAAACTCGGATTCTCGCGCGAGGAAGGCTAAAAGACTATCGTCCCAACGTAAAGTGACGTTGATGCGTCGTTTAATCGCGTCTACGCTGGGCAACGCAACGGCATTAGACGAAGGTTTCGACGCTAACGTCGTTAACATGGAGGAGATGAACTCATTCTCGATGAAATACTTCGAGCGATACTCCAAGTGCGCGTTGGCGATTTGCTTGAGAGCGTCTTCGTCCAACGGCTGAAACGGAACGAAATATTCAATCGACGATAAGACTTTAACCGTATCGTGGAAATCTTCGCAGTGTTCTTTCTCCCATTTCGTGAACATGGCGTTCTTCAACGCTCTCGAGAGCTCGACGTGGTTTCCTCCTCGCTCGCGTTCAGAATCGCTCTTCTTGCTCGCATCCCCTAATCGACGTTTCCTGTCGGCTTCCGCGGCGCCGTGAATATGCACGAACCCAGCGTTAGCTTCCAAAATAAATATCGCCTTGTTCCCTAAAACCTCTCTTTTTTCTCCGTTGACGTCGTAATCCTCGAACGTATCGTTACCGTCGTCCACGTACTCGTCATCTTCTTCACCATTTTTCGCCGCGACTCCCACTTCTTCTTCGTCGTCTCCTCTTCTCCAGAAAAATCGAGACAACCCGCCCCTCTTCTTCTTCCTCCTCCTCCTCCTTCTCGATGACGGAGTCGATTGCATCACCCTCCCGCTATCAAACAACTGCCTCAAAACGCTCCTCACTTCGCACGGCAACTTATCGTACTCTTCAATCACGACTATGCTCTCAGGAAACCTCCTCAAATGCGCTCTCAAGTTGCTCACGATCATCCGCTTCTGCCGTGCGCGGTCCTTCTCCACGTACTCCGCGCCGAACAGAATCTTATACGCCGGACACAGCGCTCCCGGACACGTCTTCTTCTTCCCGTCGCTACTCACCTTTTGCACAAAGTTCCTAAACGCACGCGTCATAATTTTTGCCCCTTTTCCTCTGTTTTGTTCCTCTTTCCCTTTGTTGTTCTCGTTCACCCCGTACGCCGCTCTCGCCAACACGCGGTGAAAGTGCGATTTCCCAACCCCTGGACTGCCGTGAATGCTCATCACTAACGGCTTCAACGCGTTGTTCTCATCGTCTCCTCCTCCGTATCTCTCGCTAAAATCAATTTCCCTAAACTTATCGCAAATCGCGTCTAACAGCATCTCCGTGCTCTCTTCTTGCCCGAACACGGCGCGTTCGACTCGCCGGCGCGTGTTCGCGCACAAAGCTTCGTTGTTGTTGTTGTCGTTACCGGCAAATGCGCGCGTTGTCGTTCCTACTTCATCTCGATAACTTTGAATGAGACGACAAAACTTCCCGTTCTCTCCGCACGGTTTCCACCCAGAAAACGCGTCGTCGAAGAAGAAATTGCTTTTTTCGTCGCGCAGGTGCAAGAAATAGGTCGTCGCGATCGCGAGGACGGCCGTCGCGACGTTCCCGGTGAACATATCGCGTACGCGTTGTGTGGCGTACAAAGAGGAAGGAGGGAGATACTTCCATTTTTTCTCTTTAGGGTTTCATGCTTTTCCGTTAAACTTTTCGGCGGCTTGGGGAACACAAAGAGTTCCATTTTTTAACCGCACACGCGCTCTCGACGTCTGTGTGTGCGTGTGTGTGCGTGCATAACACAAACACACTGAGCAGAGCAGAAAGGAAGAGACGCCGTTCTCGTTCGTGCGCGTTTTAAACGAGAAGAAGTAAAAACACAAAAAAAAACAAGTATGGCTTTGTTTGCCCCGCATCGCGTCCTGGGCCAAATAAGCGCCGACGTGCCATTCTCGGTGCACAAACGAGGCATCGAAACGTACGCGACGACCGCGTCTGGGAGAACCTTTCACGTTTTCGATTGTAAAAAACTCACCCTGGCTATGCTTGGTCCGATGCACGAGAACGATTTGAGTCTCGTGTGTGCGAAGAGAGATTGGACGTTTTCCGTGTGTCGCGGGAGGAAGATTTATTGCAGTCGAAGGGTGCACATCACCTGCGAGCTGGTGGGACACTTGACGGAGGTGAAACATTTGTTCGCGTTCGGGACGCTGCTGGTTTCGATCGATGCGTCGGACTGCGTGTTGGTGTGGGACATAAGTGAGAAGACGATGAGGAGGAGAGAACGAGAGTATCAGAAATACAGTCAAGAGTGCATGAAGAAGGCGAGGGAGGAGCGACGACGGCTGGTGATGGAGAGGAGGAACGAGAGGGAACGCGCCGCGAAGAATAAGAAGAATAAAAACGACGAGAACGCGAGCGGTAGCAACACCGCTAAAACCCGCGTCGCGTCGACGAAAGAGATTATGAACGAGCTCATGAAGAAAGCGCCGTGGTGTCTGCGGAAGTTCAGACGTTTGGAGAAGGCGAAGGATATAGGTTCGTTTTTCCCCGGAGACGACGAAAACGAAAACGAGGAAGGAGGAGAAGGTAACGAACAACACAGAAGAAAACGAGCTCACATCGATGAAGACGACTCCGACGAAGACGACGACGATACTTTCAAACACGTCAGAGATATGGATAAGTTGGACCCAGATGCGATTACCGGACGACGATACGAAGGTGAAGACTCGGATTCCGACGAAGGAGAAGAAAACGACTCGGACTCGGACGACGACGAAGACGACGACGACGAAGACGACGATGAAGAGGGTGATAAAGATGGGAATGAAAAAGAAGAACATGCCGAAGACGACGAAGAAGATCCGATGGATTTAGCGGCTACTATTATGATTTTACCGGATTCGTTCGGTGGAAGCATAACCTGCATCGCGCATCCGGATACCTACATTAACAAAGTCGTCTTAGGAAACAAAAGAGGGAAACTGTTACTTTTGAACATCGTCACCGGACGCATCGTGAAAGTATTGGGCGGAACTGCAGATGATTTAGGCACAAATGACTCGGAGATCACGTTCGTTCAAAACTCACCGGCACTTGATGTCATCGCGGTTGGTTTTTCGGACGGCCGGTGCGTTCTATACGACATCAATAAAGAGCGAGCGATTATGACGTTGCCGCACGATTCTAAAGTGACGTGCTGCTCGTTCAATGCGCAGGGAAACCAAGACGATAACGACCCGCTCATCGTCGTGTGTGATGTAAACGGCACGGTTACCACGTGGGATTTAGAAAAACGACGACAGAGAGATTTAAACCAACGAGCGCACGACAGCGAAATTATTTCGTGTTACTTTTTCCCGGGACAACCGTTACTGATGACCTCCGCGAAAGATAATTCCCTGAAGCAATGGGCGTACGATCAATCGGATGGCTCAAGCAGATTGTTAAAGTTTCGCTGCGGTCACGGAAAACCTCCAAATCTAGTATCCTTTTACGCTGACGGGAAGCGCATCTTCGCCAGCGGTAGCGACAAATCTTTGAGGGTATGGTCGACGATTCAAGATCAACAAAGTAAAGAGCTTTCGCAGTCGCGAGTCGCATCTCGAGCAAAGAAACTGAACATACACGAGGAAGAATTGAAATTGCCAATGGTTTCGTACATGTCGTGGAACGAGTTGCGCGAATTTTCGTGGGCAAACATCGCTTCCTGCCACGTAAAGGAAAATAAAGTCTACACGTGGCGTTTAGGTACCGGGATTTTAGGTGAAAACGTTCTGGAGACGCCACACAAAGAAAACGATACATCCGAGTGCACATCGTGTGCAATATCGCAGTGCGGCAGCTACTGCTTCGTGAGTTACGAATCCGGCGCTGTTCGTCGTTACAACATGCAGAGTGGTCTTCATCGCGGTGATTTGAAGCGCATCGTTGGCGTTGGCCCAGATAACAGAATCGACAAAAACGCCCTCGCGAAAAGCTTGAAAGGTAACGAAGGGTACAACTTTCCGGGTGGTAAGAAATCCGTGTGGGCGTATTCTGGTCCACAATTGGGTGATATCATAGAAAGTAGGCACACGACATTAGCGCACGATGGAAAATGCACCTTGGTACAAACGGACGGCATGAACCGTTACGTTTGCACAACCGGGGAAGATGCAAAGGTTCGCGTGTGGAAATATAGCGACATGAAACTTGAAGGCGAAATGGATTTAGGCGCACCTGCGGTACAGGGAACAGGATATTTACACAGAACAGCTGAACTGTTCGCCGTTGCTTCGCAAGATGGAACCATTAGATTGTTCGATATTGGGACTAAGAAACGCGTCCGAACGTTTCGTTTGAACAAAGAGAAGAGCGACGAAGACGGCGGCGATGAAAAAGCCGATGATGGGAGTAAAAAGAAGAAGAAGAAAAAGAAGAAATTGATCTTAGCGACTAAAGTGGAGATCACTTCCGATCGCGAATGGGTGATATCTTGCGATACTCGCGGTATGATCAAAGTTTTTGACATTCCCTCCTCTCGTTTGTTACAAACGATGAAAATGGGTTCCGATAGAATCACGAGTTTTGCACTGTCGCCCACGCTCGAGTATCTCGCGACTACGCACGCCGGTAAGAGGGGTGTTTTTCTCTGGAACAATCGCTCGCTTTACTCCACAGAAGAAGGATTGGATGACGTCGTGGAAAGTATTGGTGGTACGGTTGAGCTCGAGGCACCGAGAATGACTTCATTAGCGGACGACGAGGATAACTTATCGATGGCTAAAGGAAACGACGTAAACGGCCAGATGCTTTTGGACGACGACGACGAGGACGACGAGGTGCTCGACGCGGCGGACGAGATGGAAGCGAAGAAAATCGATCCGTGGGAAGAGCAGAAGAAAGCTTTCATTGCGTCCATCCCTGCTCAGCTTGGGCCGGGCATGGCAACTTTGTCTTTGCTTCCACAAAAGCAGTTGAAAGATTTGAACAACCTGGACGAAATTCGCGCGAGGAAAGGAAAGGATCCAGAGGTTCGTAACATGACGGATGCGCAGAAAGAGGAGGAGCAAGACGATTTCGGACAAGTCAGAGCGCCGTTCTTTCTGCCAACGAAGGTAGACGATACCGATTTGCGAAACTCTGCGTTTATCGTTGAAAACAATGATGCCGCCGCCGACGACGATAAGAAGAAGGACGCTCAAGTCGCGGTGCGTTCAAGAATCTTAAAACGCAACGACGAGAACGGAAACTCGTTAGATGCCGATTGCGAACTCCTCAGACGATGGAAGCAAGGTGCGCGTGAAATCGCCGAATTCGAAGAACTTCGCCTCGCCAACAGCAAGAAGAAAAACAAACCAATCGCTCTGAAACAGAAACCTCGAACGTCCGCGTACGACGGCCCGTACCGCGAAGCCCTCCGTCTCCTCCTCACCTCCACTCCAGAAGTCGTCGAGGCTGAAATCAAATCCATCGGCCCTTGGGACGTAGAAACCGCCACGGAGGAAGAAATCGAGCAAATAGGCATCGGCATAGATTTCTTCCACCACGAAGTTCTCTCCGGCATGAACTACGACGCCATCCAAGCTTTGCTGCGCTTGTTTCTCGCCTCGCACGGCGAAACCATCGCCGCGAACGCCGGATTAAAAGAACGATGCAAAAAGTTACGCCAGGTCGTCACGGAGAGCTGGGAGCGATTGGACGTCGTGTTCAACGAAATTCGAGCGACGTTTTCACATTACGCCGGCTCGCATTGATTCCATCCATGTTATTTAGTGATTGTAATAAAAGAAATAAACTCCAAAAAAAACCAGCATGCAGGCGCTCCCGGGATTCGCGACGACGTACAAAACGATACAGCCAGGTTCCGGCGCGGCCGTGTCCAAAGGCGACACCGTCACCGTCCACGCCACCGGCATCGTTCAACAGACGAACAAAAAGTTCTGGAGCACCAAAGACGCCGGCCAAAAACCGTTCCAGTACCAAGCCGGGGTCGGCGCCGTCATCACGGGTTGGGATCAAGGATGCTTGGGAATGCGATTGGGCGAAGTGAGAGAGTTGTGCATTCCCGCGGACGAAGGGTACGGCCAAGGCGGTTTCCCGGCCTGGGGCATTCCACCCGGAGGCACTTTGCTCTTTGAAATCGAGGTGTTGGAAATCAAAGGGAAGTAGTAATCTAATCGTTACGTCATCCATCATCGAATAATGTCCACGATCAACATTTTTTCCCCTAATTCGTATAACTGGAAATCCCCTCACAAAATCATGTCGTCCAGAAAAAAGAACGACGACGAGAACAAACACAGATGGTATTCCATTCACTCCGAAGAATCCCTCCCAACCGCTCCAGACGGAGACGAATACTACGTGTACCCTTACGACGACAATGGCGACGACAACTGCGAACCGAGCGAGCGCTTCAACTCCTTTTGCAACGCGAGGAATATCGGTACGTTCGCGCGCGTTTTCTCATTTTTTACCTAACTTTTTTTTTTCTGTGTGTGTTCATCGCCGCGCTCGTCTCGTTTTACTCTCTCTCTCTCTCTCTCTCTGTTCCGAGCGCGGTGGGAGAGCCGTTTTTTGGCGTTTCCTCGCGCGGTATTCCGCGTTTCTTTCTCCATCTCACGCGTGCGATCTTCTCGCGTTTCTTTCTTTAATCGAACGACAGGGCCGTATCTCGAGCAACTGCAAATCTTCGTGGCGGGCAACTTTAGCAGAGTAACGAACAGAGACTATTCCAGATTGGCGAAAGAGCACTTCGAGAAGACGCAAAAGAAGAAAAAGAAGAAAGAGAACGCAGAAGAATTAGAAGAAGAAGAAGATTCGAAACAGAAGAAACTCCGAAAACGACCGAGTGCGATTAATCCGTGCGGGAAAGAGTGGAATGCGGGGGATTTAGCGTATAGATGTCGCGATTGTCAAAGGTCGACGAGTTCGAGCGTCTGCGCGCCGTGCTTTCGCGAGAGCGACCACGTCGGGCACGATTTCACAATCTACCGCTCCGAAGCCGGAGGAGTTTGCGATTGCGGCGATTACGAGAGTTGGGCGAGTTCGGGGTGTTGTTTGAAACACGGTGGTACGTCGTCGTCGTCGCGCGCGCCCGCGGATGAAGAGAACGAGGAGGAAGAAGAAGAAGAAGACGAAGTTTGGGATTCAACGTCCGAGAAGAGACTTTTGCGGGTTCGTAAAAAAGAGCGACGGATGTCTGGAGCAGAGCTATTTACTCGGTACTGGTTGAATGACGATCGACGCAAGTTTCGAACGGCGATTGCGTTGGATATCGCGGTGAGGAGGTTAGTTTTAGCCGTGAAGAATACGCGGCGATTGAAGGTACGCTACGCCGAGTTGACGCAAACGGTTCGTTTTAGGGAAGATATGAATTCGAGTTTTGGAGAATTTAAACCAATGGACCGCGCAGATGGCATGGTATTCACCGAGGCGGAGAAACGATACGTAGTAAAGAAGGTTGCGCCTTACGTCATTTCGAACGATAATTTTCCTTACTGTTTCTTACAAACGTCGGCACTCACGGAAGAAGAAGAACAGCGGTGGCGTCGAGAGGCGTTTCGTAGCGCGAGCAATCGCGCGATGCTGTTGAATGAGCGTGTACCGCGTGAGCTTTTAGAGCAATTAGAAGAAATCTCCGTTGCTTCTTCTGTTTTGGCGGGAGAGCGCGGGGAAGATAGCCAGTCCACCGCAGACGATGCGGAACAACTCGTTCGACTTGATCCAAAGCTTGAAAAGGTTTTATCGAGTGCTGCGCGAAGACAAAAACTAGAGAATATGCGCGATGAATTTAGGGTTATAGTTGAACGCATTCAAATAGAGCGAACGGCGGCGCGGGTCATCGCAAACTGGCTCGTGCGTGAATTTGCTGACTCTGAAATAGTCGAAGTGAAAGAATGTTTGGCGACGGCTTTTATTTCTTCATGTCATCGTTTAGCCTCTTCATCATCTGTTCAGAAAGAGCTGGAAGGTTCCATCGCCATTAAACAGATGTGGCGAGACGTCGCGCATGTTCACGTAGAAATCGAAAGTTCTATGGAAGAATGGTTAGAGGATGTATCAATCAGAACTCGGGGGGCAACGCCTTCTAATGCCGCAGAGGACGAGAAGAAAGGCGAGAAGTATGAAAATTGGGGTCGCAAAAAGTGGAAAAACTGCTGGTACGGACCCCTTGAAGGTCACGAAAATCGATTGTATGCTCGTCGATTAGAAGCAAATTGCATGAATTCGCCGCTATTTCTTATAATGCACGAGATGAGTGAAACTCCCGATGCTGAGGTATACTCTGATATTGTGAGTATTTTCCTGAAACTCATCGTTTCGAGCGCCTTCGTGCAAATGTATTACGCGCATGGTAAAAGTGAATCCTACGGGCAAAATCGCTTCGAATGTCACAGCGAGTTTGAATCGCTGAGTGAATTCAGAACGCACTTCTTCAAGGTGTACATGCATTTGTATTTTGATCTATGTCATGTTGGATTTATGTTCCCTTGGTCATCTCTGAAACCTTCGTCATCGAGCGAAATCTTTAGGGGACGCCGAAAATTCGACCGAATTCGAGCAGATCTTCTCGATCGAATTGGCGTACAACTCTTCGCTTCGTGGAGTTTATTTTGTGCGGTCAACGATTCGATTCAATTCGGAGCAAACCACGAGTTTATGCGTCACCACGTCGAGAAATGGAAAAATTCTTCGTTTGACATGTTCCAAACGCACCGGCGCTTGTTATGGACCGTAAAGGTTTGCGTTGATGAAGATTTGCGCAACATACTGAAAAATCCAACTTGGCACGTTGATCATCGCGACCAGAGCGTTTGGGCAGAAAATACTGGTTTGTCATATGCTGGACTTGCTAGCAGACCCATATCGGATATGCGAACCTTTGCGCTCAACTCTACACTTAATTCAATCAACTTTATGAGCTGTGATGAGTTACTCTTCGAATTTTTCGAAGAGATGTTTATCTTTGGAAGTAACCTCGTCGAGCCGGTGATTAGAGCACACAAAAATCACGTCGGACGTGAAAATGAAGATTGGTTCAACATCGTTGCCCTCGAGTATACGTTAGTGCAGACGTATAGTGATATACTACACAAAGCTCTATTGGACCCGACATCCTATGAGCACGAAGATGAAGGCGATGGTGTCGTCGAAAGAAGACACGCATGCGCTGAGCATTTGCGATTACGCCACGTTCTGAAATTCTTGAAAGCGAGAGTTGTCAGTTCGTGTAAAAGAACTTATACAGCAGGAGTAGAGGGTTCGAGGAACGAACTCGACGCGCGAAACCCACACGCGCCTCACTTGCGATGTTTTGATATCACGATACACGCTCTGTACGACTATTATTCTCGGAATTCGGTTCCGAATTCGAATAATGTGAAAGAAAGTATCACGCGCATGTGCGAAGATTTTTTCCGGAACGATTCTTCTTTAGATGACGACAGTCGTGTTTCTCGTATGTTTAATCACGTCACGGCATTCAATCTGCCCGAAAATATATACACATCGATGCATCGAAAGATCAGCATAAATTGCTCGGAAATAATCGCTCTGCGCGTTTCGGACATCTTACACTGGAGTTTTCAAGTGAACGCCCGCGCGTGGATACTCAACGGAGACCAGATGAGACTGTATTCCCATACGTATTCATATGGTAATTTTAAGTTTGTGTCCAAGTCCTGCGATGTTAGTCTTTTCGAAAAGGTTTTAACATTTTCGCCAAGGAAATCTGTTCTCTTTGCGGTGGAGATCTTCTTACTCCGGGTTGCAGACATTCAGTATCGATGGATAAATTATGATGATTCTGAAGCCGAGTGCCCGCATAGGAGTCACGTTGAACTCATAGAGAGACATTTGGCCAAAGAAATCATGCGCGAGTCTCACGGTTTTCCAGAAATGAGGACAGATGTTGTGAACTATCATTACAGAACTCATCGTGAATTTGGTTCGGACGCGTTGTTGAAAGCTGAGAAGGTGGCATTATGTCTTCGAGACGCCATGAATATCTTGGCTTCTTTCGCGTTTCGACAAAGTCAGTCTGTTTTCTGTATTGAAACAGAACGCGAACGCTTGGAAAATTCAATCATTCATACCGTCGCATTGAAAGAATCACCGAGAACCGGGCCAACGTACTCAAATATTCAATCGAGATTGTCACTGTCACAAGAGAAAAGTTTAGAAGAGAAAAGTTTGGACGATTATCTCGAACATTTATGTGTCGTCAGAAAACCACCATCATTGGATCAACAGTCCGAAGCTGCCGCATTTTCAATGCAGGTCACATATGAACTGAAAGAAGAGTTTTGGTCGAAATTCAACGCGTTCCACATCGATTACACGGATGAAGAACGCGAGACGGCCAAATCGAACGCGATTCGAAGGAATTCTGGCTGGACTCCTATAAGTGAATCATCCGCACCACCGTGCGAGTTCAATGATTCTCCTTTCAAGTTTCGATTTAGCGTTAGTCCCGTTGTGGCGTATATTTGCTCGTTGTGTATACGATTGGCCGCATTCAACAAAGATCGAAATCCAATTTATGATGACTTAGCGGTTGCGGCGTTTGTAGTTTTGGACGATGCCATGCGTAATATTTCTTCGCAGCTGACGACGTCGTCAAGATCAGAGCTTTTGAAGAACTTTGACGAATTTATCGATACTTACACCAAAAGCGAAGAAGATTCGAGTGAAGAAGATGGAGACTGCGTAAATAAACTCAAAGTTTATGCGAAAGCTTGCGATGAGTATTTCAACAAAGATCTCGAAATTTTGAAAGATGGCTTCAATTCCAGCACGATTGAGCTTTTTTCAAAGCTTGAGGAAGCCGAACCTGCGTTTTCCAGTCACAGTGATTTACCCGTAGACAGTAACTTAAACACCAGGAGAGAACTCTTTCTAGCCATGAATGCGCCCAAAATCCCAGATGAAATTCGAGCGAGCGAAATAGAGGTCATTCAGAATTGGTCGAAGCTGTGGTACGACTATGCTTCAGCTAAGAAAGAGTGCGTTGAGTTTATCAAGTACCTCACTTACGACAAAAGTGTGAGACTACCATGCTGCAGTGAGCTAGGTTCAGACAGTTTAAAACATTTGATTCGGGAATTAGAAGAAAATATCGCTATTTGGAAAGAAGAAAACAGAGACCGTGAACTGAGAGACGGGCATTCATCGTTCTGCGAAGCCATGTACCTTCTCGCGACGAGACATGAGAGAAAAAATTCTAACGAAGACATTTTAAGGCGTACTGCAATAAAAGTTGCGAACCGTATGCGAAAGAATGATCATTTGTGCCTTCTTGACGCGCAAACATATAACGACATCGCGCGTCAAACGGGTGCGTTTGCCGGCGATGGGCCGAATATTTCTTCCTCCAATGAAAGAGGACGGGACGGAAACAACGATGAAGAAGAAAAATTGAAACTAGAAAGGAAGGCGCGATTGAAAGCACGACAGGAGCAAGTGATGAGAGAAATGCACGAACAACAACAAAAAGCATCTCAGGCGCTTGGTATAAGCGAAGATGACAATAACTCCGAGGAGGACAATCCTGCGAATTGCGTCGGTT
>Ga0255782_10001997_pt1 | contig 16913 bp, 15 predicted proteins | sample 101ome_26_FD_179980 | JGI IMG/M metagenome (GOLD analysis project Ga0255782, IMG submission 179980) | Coastal salt marsh microbial communities from the Groves Creek Marsh, Skidaway Island, Georgia - 101408AT metaG (version 2) | ecosystem: Environmental > Aquatic > Marine > Intertidal zone >...
TGCCATACCTATTGCTATTTTTTCACCGATATTGTTTTTGCTCAATTTATATGTGTTCAACCATATACATCCAATAGTATTGGTTTGCTGTGTTGTGCTTTCACTATTTACTGATAAATGTGTTCCTTTTGAATATACAATGTCCAGTTCCCGTGTCACGGTTTTACCTTTTTTATGTTGAATAATTACAGGTACAGTATAGTCGTTCTCCACAAGAATATCAATATATTTGTCAATTGTATATTCCGGGAACCCTGCCATAATGATATGGTCTCCATTATCATACGTTATATCTTTGATAGAATATGTAAAATCCAGTATATTACAGACATCTTCTACCTTACTCATATAAATTTTCTTATTGTCGTTTCGCAATCCATACATTTCAAAAAATGACCCCACTTGCATTAATAATATAGTATTTTCACCATATTTTTCAACAAATTCGTCGTTTTGACGAAAATATTGTTTGTATATAGATTCTTCTTTTTTTACCATATTATATTTGTATGAAAGGTTCCCGATAAAAAAAATGTAAAGATTATTTTATATTGTTATAATAAATACAAAAATATAAAATTGAATAATAACATTGGAAGTTAATAGTCAAGATAATGATACTTGTTATAGTAAATATAATTATAATATGATAAAGGATTGTGAGTATGGACAATTCTGTATAATTGATGACATTATACCATCGATTGAACAACGTGTAACCATTGAAACACAACAACACACATCATTGAAAACGCTATTAAATAAAAATTACCCGGTAATTTCATCTTGGTTTGTATTGTTATACATATATAACTATATATACGACTTATTCAGTGTGTAAGTAATTATGAAGAAGCAATTCTGAATTATGATTTTGTACTGAACCACACATACTATGTACTACTGTGTACATTTGTCGCAATACGCTTTCTGGCGTAATACAACCTACTCGTATCAACCCTCGTTTTATCAAGTCTTTTTTTACTTGATAAATAGAAACATCTTTCAGTTCTTGCAATTTTAATGTTGTATTTGAACGAATCTTCTTGTTAGATATAAGCACCGATATTTTTTTTTCTTTATTATTTTTACCTACATTAAAAGTTCTACGTATAATCTTCTTTTGCTTATCGTGTATCTGATTTCTATGTGCTGTATATTTTTGTAATGCGTTTAGTTCAGCATTTTGCTTTTGAAAACTTCCTGATGTGTTTTGATTACTTATACCTACGTTGGTATTATTATGATTCAATGATGGTAAGTGTTTTTGCGTACTTGCGTTTGTGGTATGATACGAGCGATATGTTGGTAAACTTCCATTTTTCAAACACCCATATTTGGGTTCGGCATCCTTATGTGGTACATTTACATGGAAGCGAACACTATCATCATTTACTACAATATTTTCAACTGATTGGTGCGGAGTATTTGTATTCATATTTGTATTGTCTGTATTACTATGTATGTTTTCATTACTATCAAATGTCGTCATTGTATTGGAATTGTTATTTTGATTAGAATGATTTTCCTGATTATGTTGTTGAGTAAGATGTGTTGTATGTGGTGTCATTTCAATTTGATTGAAGTTATTGTTCTTGACAGTATGATTGTTGATATGTTTATCTCTAATATTATTCATAAATTCAAACGTATCCTTCATAATGTTATTCATTGGTTGGGTTGATTGTTGCATATGAGCATTTCCAGAAATAAGTTGTAATTGTTGTCGGTGTTTTTCATCTTGATGCTTACGAATCATTCTTAATAGTGATTGCTTACGTAACGTTTGATTTTTTGTCTTTGGTGGAGCTCGTATTTTAACATCGTTTGTTTTTTCCTTGGGTTGTTTATTTTTCTTCGTTTTTCCCGATGTCATAAACATTAAATCCGGATGCATGGATATTCTCTTTTCATTCGTCGCCATTCTTAATCTATATAACCTACTATATTTTCCAATAAAAAAAATATAGTTTAAACACAATTATACATAAATTGAATGAAGAAATTTCTGGTGCTCATCTTTTTTCTCTTTGTTTTTATTTTCAATAAATGTCTTTAATCCCTTATTCATATCATTAATATCTATAGTTCGGGAAATTGGCTTTGTTTTACCATATATCCTACGACTGTATGAAATTTTTGAATATGTAAATAACACCTCCATATCACGTCCATAATTTTCAAAATAATCATAATTTTCCTTAAACCAATCTACAGTTATGGTATCGCAAATAAACCATTTACCATCTTTTACTGTTTTTTTAAATATTTCAAATAATTCCTTGTGGTCATATTTATCAATATGAAAATTCCATATAAATCGCGATTTCAATCCAGTATTCATTGAGAAAAAACGGTTTTGAATGTCATCTTTGTATCCCGCTATTATAACCATCATATCATTCTTATGATCACTCAATGTCTCGCATATTGTATCCACACATTCCTGACTAAAATTATCAATATTATCACTGTTTTTCCCCAATGAATATACTTCATCAATAAATAATACACCACCTATACAACTATCCAACACTTTCTTTGTTTTTATTGCGGTTTGTCCTAAATAACCTGCAACTAAATCACTACGAGTTACTTTTTTAAACACATCATTTTTCAATACACCTATTTTAGAATACATTTTCCCAAGCAACTTGGCAATTTCAGTTTTTCCAGTGCCAGGAGGACCACATAGTACAGTATGTTTATAATCCCCATCAGAAAATGTATGTAGTTTCTGTAAGAAATACAACAATTGGTCTAAAATGTTCTGTTTTAGTTTTTCCATTCCAATCATATCGTCAATTTGATATAATTCTTCCTTGATTGTGGTTAGTGCTTTCAAATCAATATTGTACATATACATGTCATCGTATGTATAATCTTCCAATATTCCCAACAAATCACGAATACTATTTATTTCAGTTTCAATAGTTATCATTTCTTTATCTTCATCATTTATTTTAGGCTCTAACGTAACATTATGTTTCTTCTGCCAATCGTTATATGATGACGAAATCTTTTTTCCATTGTCATTCATTTCATGTGAAACAAATGGTTGGCATGCAAAATTTGGAGTGCTCATATTACCCATCATATACTCTACATTTGTATTTCGTATAAGGTCTATAAATTCTTTACGCATGACTTGTTTTTTTTTAGAAAAATTGTCCAAATATTCAATAAAGTCTTTATTATTTGATTCGGTCATGATACAGATATATCATATATGATGAATGTTTTATATTATTTGATTAAATAAAATTGATTAAAGGACAATTTAAAAGTATTATTCTAATACTATTAGGTGCAATGATGTCTCTCGACGCGATGAACATACATAACTATGATAACCTCACACGCAACGATACAATCAAAGAGTTGATTGAAAGCGAAAAAACACAAAAATTAGTGGAAAATAAAATTCATAGTGTTCTTGAACATGTTGGTAATTACATTGAAGAACCATACGATATTATCCAATCTTATTTTGGGAACAAACATCTTGACAGACTTGTACGTCATCAAGTAGAGTCATATAATCATTTCATAAACGTTCAAATGCAGCAAACAATCAATATGTTTAATCCAGTGGTTATTCATTCTGAAAATGATTATGATATTACCAAAGATAAATATTCCCTTGAGATTGAGTTATATTTTCAAAAATGTAATATTCTTCCTCCGCAAATTCACGAAAATAACGGAGCTACCAAAAATATGTTCCCGTCCGAAGCTAAATTGAGAAACTTCACATATTCATCTATTATGAATGTAGATATCCTTATTAAATATCATATATTAGATACAGAACAAATGGATAACAAGATTGTGGTTGAAAAATTGCTTAAGAAAATCAATATTGGACGTATGCCGATTATGGTAAAATCGTCGTGCTGTATGCTAACACTCAATAAAAATATCCCTCCAACGATCACAGGTGAGTGTAAAATGGACCCTGGTGGATACTTCATTATTAAGGGGTCTGAAAAAACCGTATTGGGTCAAGAACGTGTTGCTGAAAACAAAATCTACTGTTTTGACAACAAGAACAAGGCTAAGTGGAAATTCTCTGCTGAAATAAAATCGGTACCTGATTTCAAATGTATTTCACCCAAACAGGTAGATATGCATATTTCAAGTAAAAACAATGGTTTTGGAAACGTCATTTATGTTAATATTCCGCGCATGAAGCAACCCATTGAATTGTTTGTCATTTTCCGTGTTCTTGGTGTTATTAGTGATAAAGATATTTGTAAGTATATTGTATTGGACATTGATGATAAAAACAATAAAAGCATTATGGAATTTCTTAGAGCATCCATATTTGAATCGAGTAAATATATGGACCACGAATCCGCAATGGAATATTTCACATCTAATGTATCTTATACAATGCCTGTAAATGGTGAAAACGTAATTGCTGATAAAAAAAGAAAGCAATTTGTGAATGATATTCTTGAAAGTGATATGCTTCCTCATTGTAATAATAACACGCAAAAATTGTTCTTCCTTGGTTATATGGCAAAGAAACTGATTCTTACAAGTATGGGTCTCTTACCATTTGATGATCGCGACTCATACATCAACAAACGTATTGAATTATGCGGAACACTCATCAATAATTTATTCCGAAATTATTTCAATAAACTTGTAAAGGAAATGCAAAAGCAAATTCTCAAGGAAATCAACAATGGTTCGTGGCGTTCAAGTGACGATTATGAAAATATTATCAATCATACAAACATTTACAAAATCATTAAATCAACTACCATTGAAAATGGTATCAATCGCGCTTTATCTACAGGTGATTTCAGCATTAAACAAAGTAATAGCAGTAAAGTTGGTGTAGCACAAGTATTGAACCGTCTTACATACATTGCTACGGTCAGTCATTTGCGTCGTATCAATACTCCTCTTGAAAAGAGCGGTGAATTGATTGAACCACGAAAGCTCCATAGCACGACGTGGGGATTCTTGTGTCCAGTTGAAACTCCAGAAGGTCAGTCGGTTGGTGTAGTGAAAAATATCAGTTATTTGTGCCATATTACTATTCCAACAAATAATGTGGGTCTTCATAAATATATTGAAGATTATACGCAAGATTTTGAATCATCAACATTTCATGAAATCAGCAACTGCGTAAAGGTATTTATCAATGGGGCTTGGGTTGGTATTACAAATCAGCCAATGAAATTATATGAATCCTTGAAGGAGAAAAAATACAGTGGTATTATTAACATTTACACGTCTATTGTATTTGATTATGCAAAAAAGGAAATTCGAATCTGTAATGATGCTGGACGTCTAACGCGCCCCCTATACAAAGTAAAGGATAACAAGGTATTATTGACAAAAGAAATTGTGAAAAAAGTCAATACCAATGAATTAAATTGGAACGATCTGATTACAAATTGTAGATTGGGAGATTCTATTCTGGAATACATTGACCCAGAAGAGCAAAATCATGCAATGATTGCAATGAAATCTAAACAAAAGATGTTTGATAACTTTAAATATAACTATACACATTGTGAAATTCACCCAAGTACAATGTTTGGTATTCTTGCATCGTGTGTTCCTTTCCCTGAGCATAATCAGGCACCAAGGAATACGTATCAATGTGCAATGGGAAAACAGGCGATTGGAATATACGCCACAAATTTTGATACACGTATGGATAAGACCACATACATTTTGAATTATCCCAGTCGCCCTCTTGTAGAAACTCGTGTGATGGACTTCATTAATCTGGACTCTATTCCTTCTGGAACACAAATACACGTGGCTATTATGACACACGGTGGATATAATCAGGAAGATAGTGTATTGATTAATAAAGGGTCTATTGACCGAGGACTGTTTCTTGCAACCATTTATCATACGGATAAAGACGAAGACAAAAACATCATTCGTGATGAAATTATACGTTGCAAACCAGATAAGACGATTACAAAGGGTATTAAGTATGGTAATTACGACAAGCTCAATAATAATGGTTTTATGGAAAAAGACAGTTTGGTTGAAAACAGAGATGTTATTATTTCAAAGATTGTTCCAATCAAGGAAAATCGCAATGACCCTACTAAACTTATCAAATATGAAGACCAGAGCAAGACACATCGTACAAATGAAGAATGTTATATTGACAAGAATTATACAAATCGTAATGGTGATGGATACGATTTTGCAAAAGTCAAAATTCGCACAACTCGCAAACCTGTATTGGGTGATAAGGTATCCAGTAGGCACGGACAAAAAGGTACGGTTGGCAATATTATTCCCGAGTGCGATATGCCATTTTCAAAGGACGGTATAAAGCCGGATATAATTATTAATCCTCACGCTATTCCATCCAGAATGACCATTGGACAATTGAAAGAGACGTTACTTGGCAAAGTATTGTTAGAATTGGGTATGTTTGGTGACGGAACAAGTTTCAGCGAACTGGATATCAAGACAATTTGTAACGAACTCCAAAAGTGTGGTTATGAAAGTTATGGTAACGAGGTGCTATACAATGGTATGACCGGAGAACAATTAGAAATCAATACATTTATTGGTCCGGTGTTTTATCAGCGATTGAAACATATGGTAAATGATAAGCAACATAGTCGTTCAATTGGTCCAATGGTCAATCTAACCCGACAGCCTGCCGAAGGAAGGAGCAGAGATGGAGGTTTCAGAGTAGGAGAGATGGAGCGTGATGTACTCATTGCTCACGGAATGACGAACTTCTGTAAAGACCGTCTATATGACGCAAGTGATAAATATAGTACATATGTATGTAAGCGTTGTGGTATGATTGCCTCATACAATGATGGAATAAAGAACAATATTTACAGAGACAATGATGTAAAGGTTCATTTGTGTAAAACGTGTAACAATACCAGCGATTTTGCAAAAGTAAATATTCCTTATTCGTACAAGCTACTATCACAAGAATTACAAACAATTAATGTCATTCCTCGTGTAATTACTCAATAAATTATGTAAATATACAATATCTTATATTTTCTATTGTATATTTCTATTGTATATTAGTGCTATGAATAATCACCATATTAACGATATTCGTGTCCAGAAGGATTTTTCCGGCATCACGTTTTCAGGGTATAAAAAAAGTGATGTAAAAAAAGAACTTATACAATGTCTTTTAACGGGAAAAATAGAACATGCATGCTATTGGTGTGCTGAATATATTTGTGCTGGTCATTATGGCGAATTATGGGAATTATTTTTATTCTTTTTTGGTAAGCACATTCACATTGGCAATCCGAAAATCATCATTTATCTACAAAAACGTTTTGAATTATTTAGACAATTGGTATCAAGTGGAGATTATATATGTGAATTACATACCCGCAATTCTCCAAAGATACGGACTCTCTTTGCTGAAATTACGTGTGTATTATGCTTTGCTAAAAAAACACATTCTATTGAAACACTGAAAATAAAACGTCAAGAAGAATTTGATATCACTAATATGCAGGACAATCTCCACGCCGACAGCGTTGAATATGTAGCGCGTGTATATCAAAAAAAAGATCCAAAAGAATTACTTATACCATTCAATGAACTTTATTATAATATTACGAAAAAAGATTGCCGTCGTTCATCTTATTGGATAGAGTGGTTACTTGAATTTGATTTATTATGTAGAAAAAAGAAACAAAAGGCGTTGTGTCAAATACGTTACGAATATGATGTGGATACTAAATACAAACAAGATATTGTTTGGATTATATGGGATATTTTCTTTGACTATGTCCAGAATAACAATGACATTTTCTTAAAAAGTGTTCTCAACGCATTAAATGATATTTTTTGTATTAAATATACTACAGCATCTTGTAAAAAACGTCGGTTTTTATTATATTTCGCAATATCACTTCTAACAGAAGATGTAAATCGTCAGTCTGAAATTATGCCGAATTCTGAAATATTGGCACAAGTAATTGAGAACATTAACACCATTTATTCTCAAATAAAGAAAAATGAACATAGTCCAAATACAGATTATTTGTTTGCAAATGTAGATACACAGAGTTCTATTGAAAAATCTCTTTTACAAATGGATATGTTAAACAGTGTTGATACACAACGTAAAACTGGATAATGTCATTCCATTACGAAATACATTTTGCAACTCACATAAAGAATATACACTAAACATACTATTACAAGTGCCAATAGTATAGAAATAATGTCTTGGGATTGGGATACTATTACTGACGCTCCTGATTTTTGTAAATGTATGGAAGGAAAAACAATTCAAGGTAAAGTCGTCTCTGTATATGATGGTGATACTGTGAAAATCATTTTCCCATTGAATGATACCCTATACAAATGGAATTGTCGTTTAATTGGAGTAGATACACCCGAATTGCGTACAAAGTGTAGTGTAGAAAAACAGTATGGCTACAAGGTACGTGACTTTCTTCGTTCAAAGATTTTGAATAAAGTCATCAATGTTGTCTGTGGAGACCTGGATAAATATGGTCGTTTGTTGGTAACTCTTCAGTGTGTTGGTGAAGAGTGTAGTGTAAATCAGTGGCTAATTAATAATGACTATGCGTTTGCGTATGATGGCGGAACTAAACGTTCTTGGGAGCAACACTTGAATAGTAAAACCACATAAAAATAGTCAAAAAAATGTTATTCAATTATATTTTCAATAACATTTTACTATATGTTTAGATGACGTGGAAATCAAACATAATTTAAAATGAAGAACCGAAAGCACCACCAATCATACTATTGGCAGCCATTGGTCCTCCTTGTAAAGATGAACCCAAAGGTGGAACTTGCTGAGCTTTCTGTTCTTCCAATTGTTGAGAACGACTTGTAGATAATGGTGCGGGGGGGCCAGCATAATAGTCGTCATCAATTTCGGGTTGCATCATTTTGCGTTGAGGAATATTAATTTCCTTGCGTTGGGATTCCATATTTTCCATTGTAGGTTGGGGTTCGCCATTCCATAATTCCAATACGCGGTCGTATAATATATTTACTTTCATTCCTAATTTTGTTTGGACACTTAACATAATAATCAAGAATGCTAAAACAACACTTGTGATTGATACATCTTCATATTTAAATCCACTATATGTAGGGAAATATGTAATTGCACGATGAATTACTATAATTCCAACAAACATTATCATAACTTGTAAAGCTATTTCTACTGTTAATTCTAAGTTAGATTTATCAATATCAATATCAGGAATATAATTCTGAACTATTTTGTTCAAAACAACAACAGGTATTATTCCCATCAATGAATATTGTGCCATATTCATAAATTCAGCATTTCCTTCGGGTGTTCCATCAAAGATATGAGATAAAAATGTTTTATTGTTGTTATCTCCTCCTATTATTAAATCGGATGTTTCCATATTATAACATTTATTTAGAAAAGAAATTAAATATAGCTCATAATAAATACATATAATGAATGTATTTCAGAATACTCAACATGAAGAACATCAATATTTAAACATTATACGTGAAATTATTAATACTGGAACGTGGGAAAATGGTCGTAACGGTAAAACTAAGGCAATTTTTGGAACCCATATGAAATTCTCTCTAAAAGATGGATGCATACCACTATTAACCACTAAAAAAGTGGCTTGGAAAACGTGTTTTAAAGAATTGACTTGGTTTATCAAAGGTTCTACCAGTAATAAAGAACTGAATGAGATGGGTGTGAAAATTTGGAACGGAAACGCAAGTAAAGAATTTTTAGAATCACGTGGATTATCATATGAAGAAAATGACCTTGGACCTGTTTATGGACATCAATGGAGACATTTCAATGCTGAATATAATGATTGTAATACAGATTATAGTGGCAAGGGTGTGGATCAATTAGCAAATGTTATCAAATTATTAAAAAATAAGGAAGAACTTAGTTCCCGACGTTTAGTTATTAGTGCTTGGAATCCTTGTCAAATTGACGAAATGGCGCTTCCTCCTTGTCACGTATTAATGCAGTTCAATGTTCATCAAGATAAATATTTGTCGTGCTCTCTTTACCAGCGAAGTGGAGATGTTGGATTAGGCGTACCATTCAATATTGCATCATATTCATTCCTTACTCATATCATTGCTAAACATTGTGGTTTAGAAGCCTATTCATTTGTGCATTTTATTGGTAATGCTCATATTTATGACGACCATATTGAGCAATTAAAAGAACAATGTACAAGAGAACCTAAAACATTTCCACGATTGTTTATAAAAAACAAATACGATAATATTGAAGATTATTCTTTAGATGATATTATGTGGCTTACGCCATATCAACATCATGATGTTATTAAAATGGATATGCGTGTATAATGCGTTTCGTACTTATATATTAATTATTTGTATAACTATATATAATTAATACATAATGTCAAGTGCTCTTGCCGCAGCAAAAAGAAGACGTGCTTTCGGACAACAAAATAATACAACGCAACAAACCCCTCCATCTACGCCCAGAACTCAACCTGAACCTCAAACATCTTCAGCACCAGCCCCAGCAAACAAACCTATGACGATTAATCAAGCATTTAAATCATTGGATGAACGTATTACTAATTTAGATAATAAATTAACGCAACAATCTACAAGTGCATTGCCCGATGGATTAATCGAAGAATATGAACAACGGTTTGACATGATTTTAAACGAGATTGTAAATATTAAAGAAGTATTAATGAAACTTCAAACTTTTTCAATGGAAGTAAATAAATCTCTTCATGATGAACGTATCAAAATACTTTCAGATATAGATAGTAATGCTTTACAAACAGATAACATTCAAGAAGTTATGAATGATACACATAATGTTACACAAATTCAAACAATTAATCTTCATACCAATGAAGATAATGGTGAAGATAATGGTCAAGATAATGGTCAAGATAATGGTGAAGATAATGGTGAAGATAATGGTCAAGATAATGGTCAAGATGATGATAATAATAATGAAGAAGAAGTTGTGAAAGACGATGAAAATGTTAATGCTGAAGAAGACGCTTAATATGATTCTGGAAAGTAAAATTGATTCATCGTTTGTTTTTATTATATATACTATAACTACTTGTATATATAATGCACTTGACTATCAGCGAACCAACTAAGCTATATACATTCACTTATGTTTTACAAAATATAAGGTCATTTACCGAATTTATTGAACTCCATTTCAAAGAAGATGGATTGTATATGCAAACACTTGATAGTTCAAGAATTACAATTATGGAGTTGAAATTATCCAATACTTGGTTTGATGCTTATGAATTTTCCGAAAATATTACATTGGGTATTAACAGTAATATTATTGCCAAGATCCTAAGTACATATCAGAAAGGTCATTCAATGACTATTACATTTGATAAAAATAATGAAGACACTTTAGATATTGAATTCAAAAGTGAATGTAAGGATATATTAAATAAAGAATTTACAATGCCATTGGTTAGTCTGGACGAAGAACAAATGTCTATCCCTGAAAATGAAAGCACAGCACAGTTCTCAATTTCATCAAATAACTTTGGAAATATTATTAGTCAATTATCCAATTTTGGCGAAAGTATTCAAATCAACTGTAACGAAGAAAATATTGACTTTATTGCAAACGGTGACAGTGGTTCAATGAAAGTAAAAATTGATATTGATGATTTGAACGAGTTTGCTATTGTGGAAGATTCATCACTGGAACTGAGATATTCATTGATATACCTCAGCAAAATAGCTACATTCAGTAAAATTTGTAAGGCGGTTGAAATTCACCTTACACACAACTATCCTCTCCAAGTAAATTATTATTTAGATGAGGAAAACGATGAAAAAAATGTATTAAAATTGTTCCTCGCACCGCAATATAACGATGAAGACGATTAGAAATAATTACAATACAACTTGATAACAATACAATAATACTAATGCGTAAAAACAATTAAACAATAATACAAAAATATGATATACACTATGCACTTTATAATCCATTTATTTCTATTATTTTGCGTTATTGTCATTTACATCAATGTATTAAAACAATTAGAATATCACGATGTATCTGATAATAATTCATTTTTTATTGATTATACCAATAATAAAACACTACAACAGTTGTGCGATAAAAATAAAATACTCATTTTTGAAAGTCCTTGTGATATCCAATATAATAATAATATACACTTATCAAATACAACAGATGACGAAACCATACATATTCCATTCAATGCTTTTGAACAGTTAATGTTGAATACTGAAACTACATATTACAGTAATTATACACCAATTTCAAGCGAACATAGTGACCTATCCAAATTTATTATCAACCCATTTTCATTATATACGAGATGCCACCTTTTAGGTGGTCCGTGTGGGTTTAAAACACAGAATATGCTTCATAATTCTGATCGTAAATTTTTGTATGTATATCAAGGTTCCCTACACGTTTATATACAACCACGAAAACCCGAACATTTTTATCATACTGATTTGGAAAAATTCCAATATAGTATTGGAGATGTTGAATCTGAATTATACGAGCAATTGGAACTTCATTCCGGACAAATAATGTTTATTCCACATAATTATGTTTATTGTATTGAATATCGCGAACCTACAAATATTGTATTTGATATTACAAGTCATTCTGTTAGTAGTTTGTGTATTCATATTCCAGATTTGGTATTACATACTATTCAGAAAAATAATATAATTGTCAAAGACGTTGATGATGACATTATCAATGATGTTGATAATGGTTCTGAGAATGTTGTTGAAAGTACCAATATCCACTATGAAGAAAAAGCGACAGAAATAGAAGTCAATGATAATATAGATATATCGTCATAAATGATGCTAAATGATATAATATTTTATCATTATATCATATAATCATGGTTACAACATTAGTCGTATTAGCAATTTCATTATTGGTTCTTGACATTGTATATATTAATTATGTTATTATTCCCAGCGGATTTTCAAAAATGATTGAAAACATACAAGGTAGCCCAATACACTTGAATATGTACGGGGCGTTTTTAAGTTATTTCGCGATTATTGTAGGCTTATATTATTTTATTATATCAAGACAAGGTTCCATATTAGACGCATTCCTGTTAGGATTAGTGATGTATGGTGTATATGATGCAACCAATATTGCCACAATAAAAAAATGGGACCCATTTGTGTCTATTATTGATACGTTGTGGGGCGCAACCCTTTTCGCATTAACAACAATGATTGTGTATTCATTCAATAATACCCCCATAATTTTCTATTAAAGTTTCATACGTATATTGAAAATCTTCTTCACATCCCAGACAATTTGTTTGAATATCCAAAGACTGTTCATCCGGTTCTAAATTATAATGATTGTGGAATTCCTCCTCGTCATCAGAGGTTTTAAAATGAATTTTTTTTCGTTCTATATCATAATTACCATTAAATTTTTTGATACGTTCTTGCCATAGTGGTGTTTCAAGAACATATAACAACCAATTATTGCTCCATTCCGTAGTATTATACTTCACTGGTTCTTGACACAACTGATTTATATTATTACGTATTTTGTATTTACATACACCCTTCATTGTTTTCCAATAATAAGCATCATTCCGTTTTGTGGAGTATGTTCCAATCATTGTATTTATTTCTGTATCGGATAACATCGTGTATGAATTGGGATATTTAACATCCACTTTTATCTCTTTACACTTCATACTTTTTTTGAATTTTTTCATCATTTTACAAATAGAATACTTATAGTTGATTAAATTACAGACAATTTCACCAATAATATGGTTTTCCTCCGTTTCACATTCTTTCCAATATGTATATCGTTCTTGTATTTTTTCTTTGATATTTTTACGTGTAATATATAAAGTGTCGTATAAACTAATTAAATATTTAAATGTTTCTTCATCAAAACCTGAATAATACAGTTCATAACACCAAAATAGAGCCTCATCCTTGTTACGGTCAAGCAAAGCAAGAAACAACGAACAATTTACTTGAAAATAGTTATACAAGTATCGGGTGAGTATCATAAAATAATGAGTATATGATAATTGGATAAAAATTATTTGTCAATATTTTTTTATTTTATGAATCAATTTTGCAGAATTGTATATTGAAAAAATCCAACTGAAAACGCACAATTTTACATATTCAAACATATAAAGATATACATGTATATAAAGCATACAAATATGTTTGTTGAAAATAAATCATTTGACAAAAACGAAGTATTGAAAACACCATTTGATGTCCATAAAAGTATTTTTGAAACATTCTATCGTATTATGAGGAATCACGATTGGAAAGACTACTTTTTTTCCGATGATTTCAATATTAATGAAGTATATGATGAATTGAGAAAAAGCACAAATGACTACTTAAATGTCATTGAAAAAACAAATTTGGACACTCAAATTACTATATTAAATCATTATATTCACTTATATTACAGTAATCGCAATGTATTTTATGTTAAAACTCGTATTTTTGAATACAGAGAAGCACTAATACAGTTGGATATCCTTTTTAAAGATATAAAAGAACACAAAGAACTCAACAGTACTCGTATTGATTTGATTAAAAGCATTTCGCGTTTCATCCCAATTTCATCTATTTAGACACATTCGCACAAAAGCATACATATATAATAGATGAATAGCATAATGACATATATTGCTTTATTCTGTATAATATTTACTGGTCTATATTATTCATACTATTTTGAATAATACAAACCATACAATCCTGGTAAGCAATTCAAACCATCTGGCCACCTTCCGTGCAGTTGTCGATATAATATGGATGATACTGTCATTCGTTTTTTATATATTTCTTCACGTCGCTGTAACTGTCTTTTCCAACACTTTTGAATTAAACGCAAATACATTGTTTTGATTACACAATTATATCCAAATTGAAATTTGTCTATTTTATAATGATAAACCTTTATAATATCTATTTTCGGATCTGACACATACACTGGTGAATAACCTGTCAAAAACGTCATTATACTATTAATAGAATATTTGAAAAACGATTTTACATTGAGAACATTCAGTAAGACATATGGACTTGTTGTAGAATATCCATAATTTTTACACATGCCCAAATGGTACGTATTGTTTTCTCTAATATCATCGTAATATTCTTGTTGGTCATAATAGATATTATCTGCTTCATATGCCTCATCGCTATCTAACGACCATATACTTTCTTCATCACTATCATCACTATCATTAAATGTATGTTCCATACTATACTATCATTTATATAATGTTATATGATATTCATATAATATTATAATCAATTTTTCAAATCTCATAATCATATTGTTACACTATGAAATAACACGTTATTTACACATACAGACTTTGGTTTGTTACTACAAACTTGAGAATGTGCTCATCTACCTTGGATAATTTATGTGCAAACTCAATATGTTGCATTTCTATTGCCATAGTATATAATTCTTTACATATGGTGGAAATCTTCAACAATGCTTTACAAAAGTCTCCCAAACTGACATCTTTTTCTTCTTTGATATCCTTTAATATTACACGACATTCTACTTCATTTGTTGCTTTGCACCATTTTTCAATATATTCATAAATATCAAAATTCAGAGTATTTGTATTGATTCCTGTAAATACTTGATACTGGTCTTCTAATATGCTATAATTGTCATATTCTGTAATAAATACTTTCATGACGTCTTCACATTTCCCATTAGTAATAGGATAGTTATTCTTTATGCTATCCTCCACTTTGATATCACAAAAAATACTCATTATCTTGATGATATCAGTTGTTTCATAATTTTCAAAAAAATTAAATTGCGACATAATACCAGATGAAATCAATGGTTGTATTTCCTTCAAATATGACGCGACTTTTCCTGTATATGTGAGTTCGCAATGTCCTTCTTCATTTTGACAAACAAATTGTTTATTTTTCATCAATTCCAATACCTGATTGCTCTGATATACAATATATTTTTTGGAACTTTCCAGAGAAGAACACATATTGTTATATTCATATTCTATATCTTGATAATCATTTACTTTTTTTAGATCAACGTCTATATTTCTATACTTATCTTTCAATTGCTGCATATCCCGCTCACATTGTTTTCTCTTTTTATTTTTTAAGGTGGGTAATTCTTTGCTATACATAATATATTTTTCGCATTCAGCCAATGGAGTTTTCATAAAATCAAATTGTTTCTTAAATTCTATTCTCTTTTCTTCTTGTTTCTTCACATTTTCACTCAGTATTTGAATATCTTTATGAATATCCTTATATATCATTGCGTTCTCTGAAAAAACGTGGAAGTCGTGTGTAACACCACTACATAGTAGATTCAACATAAGGCCATAATCAATCTTATATTTTGATACCAGTTTCTGTGGAACACCGCTCATCATCTCCTTATAATCACGCTCGGAGGGAAGTGGAAATAGATTATTACAATGAACAACATAACCGATAGTATCTATTCCACGACGACCTGCGCGTCCAGCCATTTGTGTATATTCGTGTGCCATCAAATAACGACGTTGAGAGCCATCAAACTTCGTAAGACCACTGAATATTGCTGTCTTAATTGGACAATCCAATCCAATCGCAAATGACTCTGTGGCAAATAGAACTTTAATATACTTTTTGGTTATCATCATTTCAACAATTTCACGCAAAATAGGTAGCATTCCTGAATGGTGAATGCCAATGCCTTTTTCAAGTAGTGATACCAGCTCAATATATTCGTCTGTTTTCATATATTCTTCATGATTGTGCATCTTTCGTATAATAGCATCGCATTCTTTTTTTACGACATAAGGTATTTTGCTATCATCTTCCAATAGTGGAATTGTTACTTCTCGGGC